>JFJP01037781.1_pt1 | contig 36316 bp, 34 predicted proteins | sample 431651 | NCBI WGS metagenome assembly JFJP01 (sample SAMN02602958, study PRJNA72255) | Microbial mat metagenome, whole genome shotgun sequencing project. | biome: fresh water; feature: sink hole; material: water; isolation source: purple microbial (photo- and chemosynthetic) mats found in... | reverse complement strand
AGGAGTGCCCATAGGTTAATCCTGGGGGCATTTTTATTTCTTCTTGAATTAATCCTAAACAGATGTAAAAACAAAGATGTGCAGCCATTCTGGTGAATAACCGGAATCAGGTGTGCCCATCTTGTGCCCGTCAAGGCATGATGGAGGTAATATTATGGGAAGTTTGTATCAAAGAAGTAATACCTGGTGGATCAAGTATTACAGAAATGGAAAGAGCTTTCGTGAAAGTTCTGAAAGCACTGTAAAAATGGTGGCCAAAAAAATGTTGGCCAGAAGGGAAGATGATATAGCAAAGGAGAAAACCCCTGGAATACAGTTTGATAAAATAACGTTTGAGGATTTGGCTGAGTGCTTTTTGCGAGATTACAGGATCAACCAGAAAAAATCACTGGCAAAAGCCCAGCGAAGCGTTAATCATCTGAAAGCATCTTTTGAACGGATCAGGGTGCCGCAGATTACAACCCCAAGAATAAAGGCATTCATAGAAAACCGGTTAAATGAAGGGGCTGCCAACGCGACAATAAATCGGGAATTGGCCGCACTGAAAAGAATGATGAATATCGGGGCAAAGCAAACTCCACCCATGGTAGAAAGGGTTCCTCTGTGCCCATGCTGGAAGAAAACAATGTCCGGAAAGGGTTCTTTGAACATGATGAATTCCTGGCAAGGAAGGCAGAACGATTTATCTGGATGATGAATTGATGGACGTGTTCATGGAACAGCGGAACAATCAAAAAGAATCGAAACAGATCATTCATCATGTTTTTACCAACCGTAAAGGGGATGACAACGTTAAGGATTTTCGGGGTGCCTGGAAAACAGCCTGTGAAATGGCTGGCCTGCTGGGTAGACTCGTTCATGACTTGAGAAGAACGGCTGTGCGGAATATGGTTCGATCAGGTATTCCGGAAAGAGTAGCGATGATGATTTCAGGACATAAAACCAGGGCCGTATTTGAAAGATACAACATTGTCAGTGAGGGTGATTTGATGGCAGCGGCTAAAAAGCAGGAAGAATACCTGAAATCTCAAATGGGCACAGTTTCGGGCACAGTCGTCAAAATTCCAATAAAAAAGGGCTCAGCCAAAACTGGCTAAACCCTTGATTTTACGTGGTACCGAAGGCGAGACTTGAACTCGCAAGGGCGCAAGGCCCGGAGGATTTTGAGTCCTCTGCGTCTACCAATTCCACCACTCCGGCATGAAAACTCTTTTTAAGGGAAAACAGGGGATTTGTCAATGAAATTATGGCACCCTCGGATATCAATGAGCCAGGGTTTTCTGGATCTGTTCTGATGAAATCTCACCTTCCCGTATAATGCGGACCGGAGAAACCGTGACATCCAAAATGGTTGATCCGATCCCGCCTTTTAAAACTCCCGCATCGAGGACAAGGTCTGACTTTTCAATGATGGAGGGATCAAGAAGGCTGACCCGGTCACAGCTGGCCCGGCCGGAGAGGTTGGCACTGGTGCCGGTGATGGGAAACTCGAGGAGGTCCACAAGCGCCTTTGCCACAGGATGGGAAGGGACTCGAATCCCAAGTTTGCCGGAACCGGCAGTCAGAAGTTTCGGGATCTCATCTTTGGCTTCAAAGACAAGGGTGAGGCTCCCGGGCCAGAAAATTTTCATGAGTTTTTTTGCAGGTTCTGGAATGGATTTGACAAGATCCTTAAGAACGCTTTCATCGGGGATCAGCACCAGGATAGGGTTGTTCAGGGGGCGCTGTTTGATCTGGAAGACTTTTGCAATCGCTTTTTCATCCAGGGCACGGGCGCCGATTCCGTAAAGACATCGGGTTGGAAAGATAACGATCCCACTATTCCGGATGATGCCTCCGGCCCTGATAATGCTTGCGGTATCCTGCGTGACAGGGTCAAACCGGATGATTTTATCCGGATCATGCAAAAGACCGGGCCTTTTTATCGACCTTGTCTGCCATATCCTTTTTAAAGGCAGTGAGCTTTTCAGCGATCAGAGGGTCTGAAACCCCGAGGATCTGGGCCGCAAAAATGCCTGCATTATACGCTCCTGATTTGCCGATTGCCATAGTGGAAACAGGAATACCCGGCGGCATCTGAACGGTTGCGAGAAGTGCATCAAGACCCTGGAGGGCTGATGAGTCAATGGGAACACCTATGACGGGGAGAGTTGTGTGGGCGGCAATAACACCGGCCAGATGGGCGGCATGGCCTGCACCGCAGATGATCACTTTAACGCCTTTACCCCTTGCTTCAACAGCCAGTTTTGCGGCCCTTTCAGGGGTCCTGTGGGCAGAAGCCACGGTGACATAATAGGGAATATCAAATTTCTTCAGGATGGATAAGGTCTGTTCCATGACGGAAAAATCTGAGTCACTTCCCATGATGACTCCGATCTGGGGCGGGGTGGATAGCCTTTTCAGAGCCTTTGCACCGATATCTTTTCTGTAGAAGTGATTTTTGAATGAAATTTTTGAGCAGGCCTCATATGCCTTGTCAATGGCATCTTTTACCGTGTCACCGAGGGAGGTGACACCCAGGACCCTGCCGCCGGAAGTGACCACCCGGCCGTCCTTCAGGGCTGTTCCGCCATGAAAAACAACGGTGTTGGTAACCTTGCCAGCGTCTTCAAGGCCAAAAATTTCTTTGCCTTTATCATGGGAGCCCGGATAGCCACCAGATGATATCACCACACAGATGGCAGCTCTTGTGTCAATTTTTGTGGAATGATGATGCAAAGTTCCGTCACAGCAGGCTTCCATCAGGGGCACAAGATCGTTTTCAAGCCTCATGAGAATGGGCTGGGTTTCCGGGTCTCCGAGTCTGGTATTGAATTCAAGAACCTTTATCTCGTCCTTATTGACCATGAGTCCGGCATAAAGAACCCCTTTAAACGGGGTGCCTTCTTTGGCCATGCCCTGAACCGCCGGGATCATAACTGTTTTCATGGCTTTTTCCCGGAGCATGTGATCGAGAACCGGGGCAGGGGAATAGGCGCCCATACCGCCAGTATTGGGGCCTTCATCATTATCAAAAATTCTTTTATGATCCTGGGATTCGGGCAGCATCAGAACGGTTTTGCCGTCTGCCAAGGCAATAAAGGAAGCTTCTTCTCCTATGAGGCATTCTTCCACAATGACAATGTCTCCTGCCTCGCCAAAGACTTTTTTAGTGACTATGGCATCAATGGCTTCATCCGCTTCGTCCAGGGTGGAACAGACGATGACCCCTTTTCCTGCGGCAAGACCGTCGGCTTTGACCACGCAGGGCGCTCCCATGGCTTTGGCATAGGTTTTGGCTTTACCTGCATCTGTAAATGCCTTTCCTTTGGCGCAGGGGATATTGTATTTTTGCATATGCTGTTTTGAAAAAAGTTTGCTGCCTTCAAGTTGTGCCGCAGCCTTGCTGGGCCCAAATATTTTCAAGCCCATAGTCTCGAACATATCGACAATCCCTTTGACAAGGGGGCCTTCCGGTCCGACCACGGTTAGATCAATTTCTTTTTCCTTTGCAAAGGCGGCAAGGGTTTCAATATCATCAGCATCAATGGGAACCGATTCAGCCAGCATTCTTGTTCCGGCATTACCTGGCGCGCAATAGATTTTTTCCACCAACGGGCTTTTTGATATTTTCCATACCAGGGTATGTTCACGGCCACCACTGCCAACGACCAGAATTTTCATATGGATCTCCTTAATTTTGTTTTTTCATGTTCAGCCATGGCAAGGTCAATGAGCCTGTCCAGGAGTTTTGTAAAAGAAAGCCCGGCCACCTGAGCAGACTGGGGGTAAAGGCTGGTTGCCGTCATGCCTGGAATGGTATTGGTTTCAAGGACAAAGATGCCTTTATCCGACAAAATCATGTCTGTTCTGGAATACCCCTTCAGATAAAGGGCCTGATGCGCTCTGATGGCAAGGTCCTGCACTTTTTTCGTTGTGGCCTCATCAATGCGGGCAGGGCAGATTTCACGGGTTGCACCCACCGTGTATTTGGCTGTGTAGTCAAAAAATTCAAACCCTTCACCCGGGATGATTTCAATAACCGGCAAGGCTTCAAGGCTATCATTTCCCAAGACCCCGCAGGTGAGTTCAATGCCTTTAATGTATTGTTCAATAAGGATGGTGTCATCATGGGTAAAGCCGAGAGCAACGGCAGCATCAAGATTTTTTTCATCCCTGACAATGGTCATGCCCACACTTGATCCGGCACAGGCCGGTTTTACCACCAGGGGAAGGCCAAGCGACCCCACAACGATGGATTTGTCAATGGTTTCACGCATGGAAAATGAAAAATAGGAAGGGATGGGGATATTGGCTGCTTCAAAGAGTTTTTTAGAAACCCGTTTGTTCATGGCTATGGAGCTGCCAAGCACACCTGCGCCCTGATAGGGAATGTCCAGAAGGTCTAAAAGTCCTTGAACGGTTCCATCCTCTCCAAAGGGACCGTGAAGGATGATCAAAGCCGCATCAATTTTTTCGGCGTCCATGACAAGTTTTTTTAAATCGGTTTTGGGATCATACAGGGCAATGTCATACCTTTCTTTGTCCAGGGCATCAAATACCTGGCTGCCGCTGTTAAGGGAAACCTCTCTTTCGGAAGATATGCCACCCGACAATAGCGCCAGCCTTATTTTTTTCATAATGAACTCCTGTTTTAACCTTGAAGAATTTTTTGTTTTGCCGTTTCCAACTCTTCTTTTGTGATCAGGTCTTTTTCAAAAAGTGCGGTCAGTTTCAGTATTTTTTGTTCTGTAATATCGGAGGTATCATCCACGAGAAGGTTGCCAGTGGATATGGCGGGCTTTTGATCCAGGCGCACCTGCCCGTTTTCCCTTGGTGATATTTTGAAAGAAGCAAGCCCGCCGATGAGTTTAACTTCTATGGTCCGGTCTTCAAGTCCCGGCGTTGATAAAAAATTGCCGATATCTGAAGAATCCCGGCTCAAGCGCCGGTAGAAAAGAAAGGCGGCTGCAAGGGCCAAGAGGCCGAGGCAACCCATGATCCAGGGAAGATAGTGATATACCCCCTTGAACAGAACCACAACAACCCCTGTGCCTGCTAAAAGCAAAATATGCACCAGCAGAATGGAGTACGCTGTGAAAATATTTTTAAAAAGTCCGTCTTTATCTTTGTTTAAAAAATTCATGACATTTTTTTAATAATGCTTTCCCTGTATTCCTCTGAGTAAAGGGATGAGCAGCATCTATCTCCTCGTATGGTATTCAGTTTGGTGATAAGGTAACTCAGTTTTTTCTGGGTTTTCAGTCGTTCAGGTGAGTCGATCTCTGCTGCTTCCAGAAGATCTTCGGCTTCCCGGATATTTTTTCTGAGTTCAACTTCCGGAGGAAGAAAACCTGAATTTTTCAATATCTTATGGGCCAGTCGGAACTCCTCCGGCACATGCTGATCTTCAAATTTTAAGGGTTTATGGGTCCCTTCAAGGTTATCAAACTCGCCTTCCTCCTGGGCTTTTTTAATTCTTTCTTCAACAATTTTTTCAAATCCCGGTATCATGAATATAAACTTGCTCCTGATGAAAACAATTGAACCAAAATAAGGCATTTATTTTTTAAGGCTTCAATTTTATTAAACCCTCGGATGATTTGCAAGGGATATTTTCTTGACACTCATAAGGCAATACTGTATCAAATATCATTTTAAATTTAAGAAATTTTTCAAGCCCCGGCGGTAAACTCTCTGACCTGGAATGCAGTGTATCATATAAAATAGTTTGATTGTGAAATGACAAAAAATATCAGCCACTATAGAAATATCGGGATTATGGCCCACATTGATGCGGGCAAGACCACAGTAACCGAAAGAATTCTCTATTATACGGGAAAATCCTATAAAATGGGGGAAGTCCATGATGGTGAAGCGATCATGGACTGGATGCAGGATGAGCAAGAGCGGGGGATTACCATTTCCTCTGCGGTTACGACCTGTGAATGGAACCAGTCGGTGATCCAGATTATTGATACGCCGGGTCATGTGGATTTTACAGTAGAAGTGGAAAGAGCTTTAAGAGTCCTGGATGGTGCCATTGGTGTTTTCTGTGCGGTCGGCGGAGTGGAACCCCAGTCGGAAACCGTATGGCGCCAGGCAGATAAGTATGCTGTACCGAGATTGGCGTTTATCAATAAGATGGACCGGACAGGGGCTGATTTTTTTGGTGCCGTCGATTCCATGAGAAAGAAGCTGAAGACAAATCCTGTTATTCTCCAGCTTCCCATGGGGTCTGAAGATAGTTTTAAAGGTGTCATTGATCTTGTCAACATGAAACAGATCACCTGGGATGATGAAACCAAGGGATCGAGTTTTTCCAAGGATGACATCACTCCTGACGATATGGAAAAAGCCCTTGAATACAGGGACAAACTCCTTGAAGCCATATCTGAAGTCAATGATGAGATCATGGAAAAATATCTGTCGGAGCAGGAAATTGGAAGAGAAGAACTAAACAAAGCCATCCGGGCGGCTACGATTTCAAGAAAGATTGTACCGGTATTCTGTGGCAGCGCTCTTAAAAATAAGGGGATACAGACCCTTCTGGACGGGATTGAACTCTATCTGCCAAGCCCCCTGGATATTCCTCCGGTCAAAGGCCTTCATCCGGAAACCAGCGAGGAAGTGGAATTCCTGCCGAAAAAAAATGGGCCTCTGGCCGCTCTGATTTTTAAAGTTTCCATTATTGAGGGTAGAAAACTCTCTTTTGCAAGGATTTATTCCGGCAGAATAGAAACAGGCTCGGAAGTGTATAATCCATTGCTGAAGAAAACCGAAAAACTATCCCGGATTCTCCAGATGCATGCCAATAAACGGGAACGTCTTAAAGAGGCTTCAGCCGGTGAGATCATCGGTATCGTCGGGCTTAAGGATTCAGGAACCGGAGACACCCTGTGTTCGATAGAAAACCCGGTCTGCTTAGAGAAAATGGAATATGAAGATCCGGTTATTTCAATTGCTGTGGAGCCGAAAACCCATTCAGATCAGGAAAAGCTGGATGAAGTACTTGAAAAATTCACCATGGAAGACCCGACCCTGAAAGTCAGCCGGGATGAGGAAACCGGTCAGACCCTTTTGTCCGGCATGGGTGAACTTCACCTTGAAATCATCATTTCAAGAATGCAGAAAGAATTCAACACCAATGTCAATGTCGGGCATCCCCAGGTTGTCTACAGGGAAGTGATCAACCAGAAGGCAAAGGGCAGTGCTGTTTTTGAAAAGGATATTTCCGGGAAGACTCATTTTGCAAAAGTGAGTATCATCCTGGAGCCTTTGAACCGCGGAGAAGGGATCAGTTTTAAATCAAAGGCAGGGATTGATCAGATACCGGAACAATATGTCCCGGCCATTGAAAAAAGTATCCGGGAGAGCCTTGAAGGCGGTTACCTCAAGGGCTATCCCCTGGTGGATGTTGCCATTGTCATTGAAGGCGGTACCTTTGATGAACGAAGTTCTGAACTGGCCTTTTCCGTCTGTGCTTCCATGGCCTGTAAGGATGCCCTGGAAAATGCTTCCATTAGTCTTCTGGAGCCCATCATGGAAGTTGAAGTATTTGTTCCGGATGCATTTATGGGAGATGCCATCTCAGATCTCAATGCAAGGGGGGGGAAGATAGAATCCATTGATTCAAAATCAGGTCTTCAGATTGTAAAAGCAGTTGTCCCACTCGCCAGGATGTTCGGATATTCTACGGCCATACGGTCAGCAAGCCAGGGAAGAGGAACTTTTTCCATGCATTTTTCCAGATTTGACAAGGTATAAAAATAATCTTTAGAGGCGAGGTTTCCGGGTTCGTTTTTCTCTTTCTTCCATTTCTTCCCGTTCTTCTTTTATTATTTTTTCCAGAAGGTCCTTTGCATGATTGAATTTTTCTGTATCGCTAAGACTCTCCATCGCTTTTTTTAAATGAGTGATGGCATTTTTTGTATTTCCCGTTTCAGAATAATAGAGACCAAGGTAATAATGGGAAAAATCCGGCTTGTTCTGGATGGACATGATATTGGCAAGGTTGTAATAGGCAGTGGGATATGCCAATGGTGCCGTTTCGATGACAGAATTAAAAAGCACCTCAGCTTTTTTGAAATTTTTAAGTTCAAGAAGGGCAGCAGCCTGGTGAAAGCGGGCCATCACCCCCAGAACAGGTTCTGACTCAACAGCCTTCAGGACATCCAGGGCTTTTTCTGCCTCGCCGTTTTCCTGGTAAAGTCTTCCCAGTTCAAGAAGGATCATGGGGTCGAAAACATTGATGGAAAGAGCTTTTTTTAGGTGCGACAAGGCTTCCAGTTTTCTGAATTTCCGATCATATATAAGGCCTATGCCATAGTGAAGGGCCGCATTGTCAGGCTCTTTTTCCAGGAGGCGGGTCAGTTTGGCATAGGAGGGCTCCAGCTCTCCATAAAGTCCCATAAGACGGTATTTCACCATTTCAAACCGCAGATCCGCTTTACAGGCTGGTTTTTTTACCGGGGTATAGTCTGACAGGATATTTTCCACATGGGCAATACGGCTGCCCGTTCCCGGATGGGTTTTGACATAGTCAGGGATATTTTCCACGCCCCGATAATCCGACTCCCTTATCTTCATCAAACCGGATAAAAGTCCTTTGGGTGAATAACAGCTTTCCTTTAAAAACATGATACCTTTTTCGTCTGCCTCGGTTTCATTTTCTCTTGTGAAGGACAGCATGGCTGTCTGTCCAATGGCGAGAGATCCCTTAATCAGTGTTCCTGCTGCCTCGCCGCTGGATTTGCTGCCGACGAGGACTCCTGCCAGCACGCCTGCAAGACTTCCAATACTGATATACTTTGATCGGTCAATGGATTCGGACACGTGACGGCTGGCGGCATGGGCAATTTCATGGCCTATGATGCCGGCAAGTTCATCAATGGAATCAAGTGAGGTGATCAGTCCCCGGTAGGCAAAGATATTTGCACCAGGGGCGGCAAACGCATTAAAAATTTCATCATTCACAACATAAAAGGAATAATCAAAGGGTTGCAGAGGCAGATAGGAAAGAATATGCCGTCCGACCTCATTGACCATGTGGCTTGCAATGGGGTCATGCAATAACATCTGTTTTTTTTCTATCATGTCGATGAATTTTTTTCCGAGTTCCTTTTCATCAGGAATGGATATGGCAAGGCAGGTGTTCGATGAAAAGGAAACGAACAGAAAAAGCACCAGTATGATACGAAAAATTCCAGGATGTCTCATAGGAATTTAACTGAGGATGAATTCAGTATGCTCCATGGCGATTTCAATCCGGAAACTGTAATTTCCGATTTTAAAGGATAATCGTCGGTTTTCCCGGTAATCGGAATCAATGACAAGGGTTATGGCGCTATTAATCGTAAGGGCTTTGGGCTGTCCAAAAACAGCATTAAGATTGAATTTGTCTTCAATCTCCTTGACCAGATGGCCCATGATCTGGTTGGTGATTTCTCCGATGGTATCCGAAACTTCCGGTGAGGCTACGGTCGAGGCAAGCTCATCTTTGGGCATGCCCATGGCGTTCATATAGGATCTATAGATTTCAAAGGCGGCATCGGCAGAGAAATTCATTACCACAAGACCGTTATAATCCCCGTTGAATTGAACAAAACAGGTCAGGTCCGGTTTCATGGAAATTTTTGGGGTTTTCTGGATGGTTGACGAAAAGGTAATTTCCTGTTGTGTGGTGGCTTCAAGGGTTGTTCGGGCGGTTGTTAGAAAAATCTTTGAAATTTCATCAATAGAAACGATGGGGGAGATGATGGGCTCTGTCATATGTGCTCCTTAAAAATCAGATGATAGATGATGGGTCAATTATTAAGAAAATCCTTTAAAATGTCAAAGATTTTATTATCGCTCACCCCGTTTGTAAGGTTCGCCCAGCATGGCAGGGGCATTTAATCTTCTTGGGTCTTTGAAACTGATCAATAAAAGGATGATCAGCGTTGCAATATAAGGCAGCATGGAGAGAAAATTCGGGGATATCCCAAGGGGCTGCAGCAGGTATTGGACAACGAAAATAAACCCGAACAGGAATGCTGCCCATATGGCACGAGCTGGATTCCACAGTGCGAAAATGGTCAGGGCAATGGCGATCCAGCCGCGTCCCGCAGTCATTCCCTCTATCCAGGATTTTGAATATGAAATGGAGAGATGGGCACCGGCAAGGGCTGAAAACCCGCCGCCGATGAGAATGCTCAGGTATTTTATTCTGGAGACATTAATCCCCTGGGTTTCAGTGGCTCTGGGATTTTCACCGGTGGAGCGGATCTGTATGCCGAGGCGGGTCTTTTCAAGAAAAAACCAGGCTGTCAGGGCAAGAAAGATGGCGAGATAAAAGAAAGGACTCTGGGAAAACAGGATTTTCCCAAGGTAGGGAATATCAGAGAGAAAGGGTATGGCCAGGTCATCCATTTTTATTAAAAGCGGTTTGCCCACATAGGGTTTTCCCATCATGCCGGAAAATCCAAGGCCCAGCATGGTGAGCGCAAGACCGGACACCACCTGGTTGGCCTGAAGGCTGACGGAAGCAAAAGCGTGAACGATGGAGATGGCCATTCCGACACCTACAGCACAAATAACCCCGAGCCAGGGCTCACCCGTGGTCATTGTGACGATAAAGGCGACAACGGCACCCATGGACATGACGCCTTCAACCCCGAGATTCAGTATACCGGAGCGTTCGCAGATGACTTCCCCTGTTGTCGCTAAAAGCAAAGGGGTCCCGGCCACCATGGCCCGCTCAAGTGTTGAAACGATCATATCTTCCATAATGGAGTCCCCTTTTTTGTCTTGAAATCATCGTCTTGAAATTTTCATTTTGATAATTGAAGACGGATTTTGTTTCTCAGAAAATAATCGCCCATGATTAAACAGATCAATAGAATTCCATTCACAATATTGACAGTGGCAGCGGGAAGGCCGAGGGATATCTGAATGGCGTCTCCACCCACAAGGATTCCGGCAAAAAAGATGCCGGAAATCAGGGTGAGAAGTGGATTTAATTTGGCCAGCCAGGCAACAATGATGGCGGTAAAGCCATAACCGGAAGAAACAGCGGCAGGATAGCCGAGATAATGATGGATGCCCGCCACTTCACCGACACCGGCAAGGCCAGCAAGGCCCCCGCTGATAATCATGAGGATGAGGGTGGTTTTTAAGAAATCAATCCCGGCATACCTCCCGGCATCCGGATTTTCACCCACAACCCTTGCTTCATACCCGAACCGTGTTTTATAAATCACGATACACAGGATAATAGCGCACAGAATGGAAAGAATGAAAGTGGCATAGTGGATGCGGGAGCCGGGAATGATTCCCAGGATGGCGGCATCGGGAAGATTGTCGGTGCCGGGAAAGCCAAACCGTGTGCTGCCTTTCCAGGGTCCCACAATGAGCATGGTCAGAAAATCGGCGCAGATATAATTGAGCATCAGGGTTGAAATCACCTCGTTAATGGAGAACCTGATTTTCAGGATGGCGGGGATGATTCCCCACAGGGCGCCACCGATAAATCCTGAAAAAAACATCAGAGGAACGATGATATAGGACGGCAGATCATTGCCAAGAAAGAGACCTGTCCAGGATGCAAAGATTGCACCCATCAGAAGCTGACCTTCCGCACCAATATTCCAGAATTTTGCACGGAAGGCAAGGGTGAGGCCTGATCCGATCAGGATCAGAGGAATGGCTTTGGTTAGAGTTTCCTTGAAACCATAGAAAGACCCGAAGGAGCCTGAAAATATTTTAAAGATGGCATAGAAAGGGTTAACCCCCAAAAACAGGAAAACAAGACCGATCATGAATAGTCCAGAAGCAAGGGACAAGAGATTGGTCATGAAGGACCGGACGGCACTGATATCGTATCGATCCGTAACAATAAGGTTCATCATTGGTTGTTCCTAAGTTTTATACTGTCCCTCATATTCTTTCCGATCCTGCCATCATGAGGCCGATATCACACAGACGCTGATCATCGGAATCCAGAATAGCCATGAACTCGCCGTCGAAAATGACGGCAATGCGGTCACAGAGTTCAAATATTTCTTCAAGGTCTTCTGAAAAAAGAAGAACCGCACTGCCGGTTTTTCTAAGCATAAGAAGATGGTTTCTCATGAATTCGGTTGCCCCCACGTCAAGCCCGTAGGTGGGGTGGGAGGCGACCAGGAGTTGGGGCTTTTCACTGATTTCCCTGCCAAGGATCAGCTTCTGGATATTTCCTCCGGAAAGGTTCCGGATCTGGCTGTTGATGGAGTGGGCAGAGACATTGAAGTCGTTCATAAGGGTTTTCGTGTGATGTTTGACTTCTTTATATTTAAGGAAATACCGCTGGGAGAATTTTTTCAGGTGATGCTGTTTCAAGATAGCATTGTCATAGAGAAAAAGACCCGGCGCAATACCGAATCGGATGCGTTCTTCCGGTACATGGGAAACCCCCAGATCATAAATATGCCTCGGTGATGTATTGGTGATGTCCTGGTCATTGATACGGATTTTGCCGGATTTAACCGCCCGGATGCCGGTGACGGCTTCGGCCAGCTCCCGCTGACCATTGCCGGAAACTCCTGCCACACCGAAGATTTCATTTTCAAACACATCAAATGAGATATCTTTAAGAGCAGGAATGCCTTTATCCCCCATGACATCCAGGTGTTCAACCGAGAGGATTTGCCGTCCTCTTTCAATCTTTTCCCTTTTGATGTTAAACACCACATCCCTTCCCACCATCATCCGGGCCAGGGATGTTTTGTCCGTATCTCTGGTAAGGGCACTGCCGGCGATTCTCCCTTTTTGCAGCACCAGGACTCGATCGCAGATATCCATGATTTCATCGAGTTTGTGGGAGATGAAAATGATCATGTGGCCCTTGGCCTTCATTCCCTTTAATATAGAGATGAGCTCTTTGATTTCCTGGGGGGTCAGAACGGAAGTGGGTTCATCCAGGATCAGAAGGTCGGCGCCGTTCAGAAGGGCTTTTATGATTTCCACCCGCTGCTGTTCCCCTGCTGAAAGCTGCCAGATTTTTTTGGTCAGGTCCATGTTGAAATCAAAGGATTTTGAAAACGTTTCTATCTTTTCTCTGATTTTTAATTTTGGAAAGAAAAACGGGGTGTCTTTATAGCTTAAGGCAATATTTTCAAGAACGGAATGGTTCTGGATGAGCATGAAATGCTGATGCACCATGCCGATGCCGTGGAAAATGGATTCCACCGGGTTGTGAATCCGGACAGGGGTCCCGTTGATTCTGATTTCTCCTGCATCCGGCTGGTAAAGGCCGTACAGGATATTCATCAGGGTTGTTTTTCCCGCCCCGTTCTCACCCAGGAGGCCCAGGATCTCACCGGATTCAATACAAAAACTGATATCCTGGTTTGCGGGAATGCCGTGAAATGATTTTGAGATGCCTTTCATTTCAAGGCGCTGGTTTCTTTCCATAATCCTCTTTAATAAAAAAGCCGGGAAAGAATTCCCGGCTTTCTAGGATTCAGTTCACATTATTTGGGGATGGTGCCTTCAACATTATCCACATAATACATGATGCTGAGAAGGTCCTCTTTTGAAGCTTTGGCTTCGGCCTGGATCATGATTTTACCCTGGTTGTCGCTGATGGGTCCGGTAAAGGGTTCAAATACCTCAACTCCTTGTTTCATTTGTTCATAGCGCTTCATGACAAGGTCATAGGCAGAGATTTTACCGAATTCCTTTGTCTCGATCATGGCTTCTTTCAGTGCAGGAACGAATTTGGGGTTAATCGCGTCGGTTTCGTTTCCGCCCAGAATAGCGGCTTTTTCTTTGGCCAGCCACCAGACGTCTGCATTTGTCCAGGTCTTATTTTTAATGTCTTCAAATATTTTGGCATAGATTCCGCCCCAGTCCATGAGTTGACCTGAAACAACGGAATCAACGCCATAACTCTGCATGGCTGAATAATGACTGAAGGTGTAAATCTGGTTGCCTTTTTCCGAATGACGCTGTCCGACTTCGATGACGGCCGGTGTGTCTTCTGTAAAGGCAAGGGCATCGCATCCTTCAGTAATCAGGGCTTCAGCAGCTTCTTTTGCCTTGTCCGGACCGTACCAGGCATATATCCATTTTACATTGACCCTGGCATTGGGATTGGACGCCTTGACCCCCAGAGCAAAGGCATCAATATGTCTGACCACTTCAGGAATGGGGAAAGCGCCGATATAACCGATTTTGTTTGATTTGGTCAGGGCGCCGGCCATGATGCCGTTCAGGTAGTACATCTGGTAAAGATCGCCAAAATAAGTGCCCACATTGGCTGAGCGTTTAAACCCGGAGCAATGCATGAACAATTTATCCGGATAACGGGTGCCTGCTGCAAGGGTATCATCCATATAACCGAAACTGGTGGTTAACACGACGTCACATTTCTGTTCCTGGACCAACCGGTCAATCATTCTTGAACTGTCGGCTTCAGGAACGGCTTCGACAAAGACGGTCTCAAGCCAGGGGAATTTTTTTTCAATAAATTTTCTTCCTTGATCGTGGGCATGGGACCAGCCATAATCCCCCACAGGGCCTACATAGATAAAGCCGGCTTTCATTTTTTTGCCGGTTGCCTCGGCAGCCCCTGGTCCATTGGTCAGGGCATCGACTTTTTTAGACAATTCTTCAACTTTCAAGGATAGTGCAGCGATCTGCTGTTCGAGCTTTGAAGCGTCGACCTGACCCTTATCCTGTCCGCAGGATACAAGAAACAAGCTTAGCAGGAAAACAATAAACAAAGGTATGGCAATATACATTTTTTTCATTCTTCACGGCTCCTTTTTTTAAAAATTGATTAAAATTTTTGGAATAATACGATATTTGATTGTTGCCAGTCAATACTTATGATTCTTAAAATTGTCGAATTGTCATAAGATTCGGATGGCAATTTTGTCCAAGACGATATAGGGTTAAATCAAGGTACATTTTTATATTTACATACCAGTTTTAAGAAGTTTTATGGGATTACACCGGGTCAGTTCTGTAAGAAAAAAGGGAAAAAATATGAAAGAGACAGAGCGTGAAAATAGAAAACTCATTATTATTTCCAAAGAAGAAGCTGTTTTCCGGATGGATAAAAACGGAGCCTGGCATAATGAACATGGAAAATTTGAACACCCGAGAATCATCAGATATTTTAATTCGGCTATTAAAAAAGATGAAAACGGGTATTATGTTCATCAGGCAACCGGCGAATGCGAAGAAAAAGTGTATTTTCCCTATGAGGATACAGCCGTTTTTGTTGTGGATATCATCATGAAAGGCCCGGACATCAGCCTCATCCTGAACACCACGGACAGGACTTCTCTGGAAGAGGGAGAGCTTGTCATGGCTTCTGATAATCTTTATCTTCTGACGCCTGATCACAGGATCAAATTTTCATCCCATGCCCTGGTCAAAATCTCAAAATTCATCGAAGAAAAAAATGAAAAATTTTCCATCCTTATAAATGAAAAAACTTATTTGATAAGATCCTCGGGCAAAGACTCATAATTTTTCATGATGTGTCCTTTCTTTTTTAGTTTTGTCAGATGCGCTTTATCGAGTCCACGATAAACGGGGTACACCGGACCGCAATACTCTGTTTTTTGACCCAGATACGAACCATTGACACCGATTCTCCGGCCAGGGTAGTGATATTGGAAAGGTCTTCGGCAAAGACAATATCTTTGGCCCTGAATTCATAATAAAAGGTATTGTCTGAAAACGGGTCTGCGATCAATATCACCCGGGCCGGGTCATGGGGATGTTTCCGGGGTGACCCGGAAAACGGTATATGTTTGTCTTTATCAAGGGGTTGAGGTTTTCCGGCTGTCTGAATTTCAAATTTTTCCTTCAGTTCAAGAAAATTTATAATCGTCATTATCAGTCTCCTTTGTTGAAAATCTGAAATCTTATGATTTTAGTATAGTATTATAAATCAGAAATGTCAGAAGAAAATATGGAAAAAATTATTCTTTTGATTTTATTGACAATGGAAATGGTTTTCAATATGTGTCCTTGTTCAGAACGGGTTATCCTGGTATTGATCGATAATGAAAGGTTGCGGTCCCTATGAATACTTGCAGAAGGTTCCATTTTTTATGATAACAGTGGCCCAAAGATTTGCAGAAACGTTGAGGGAAATAGGTGTCCGTTATATTTTCGGAGTGCCCAGCGGCAGCATGATCGACTATATGGAAGCCATCCGAAAAACCCAGGGGATTGATTTTGTTCTGGTCAGCCATGAAGCGGGGGCAGGGTTCATGGCCTCGATCTGCGGTCGGTTGACCCGGATACCGGGGGCTTGCTTTGCCACCTTCGGGCCCGGAGCCACCAATGTTTCAACAGGGATTGGGGCGGCGCTGCTGGACAGAAATCCTGTTCTTGTGTTTACCGATGAAATGCCAAAAGAGAAGCGGCATCGATGTGTCCAGATGAATATCGACCATAAGGCCTTGTTCAAACCGCTGACCAAATGGACCACCCGGCTCATGCCGGGAAAAGTCGGGGAGACTCTTTTTAAAGCGGCCAGCATTGCCGTAAAAACTCTACCCGGCCCGGTTTATGTGGGGGTTCCATCGGACATCGGCAGCCGGGAAAGCCGGGAGCAGGATCTGCTCGTGCTGGCGGCTCCGGAGATCAGGCAGGCATCACCATCTGCCGTAAAAGCCATGCAGGAATCTGTTTCAAAGGCAAAAAAGCCGGTTCTGGTCATGGGAATATTGGCGGCCCAATCCAACCTTAAACCATTGATCCAGGATGTGATTGAAAAATTTCATTTGCCCGTGGTCCTTACTCCCATGGCCAAAGGAATGGTCAGTGAAGACCACCCACTTTATGTGGGTGTCTTGAATCATGCCCTGGCCAACATCGTGGGGCAGACCCACAGCCAGGCCGACCTTGTCATCGGGATCGGTTACGATCCGGTGGAGGTCAATTATGAGGACTGGGTGCCGCCGTCTGTGCCCATTGTTCATATCAGCACGGTTCCGGCTGATCTTGACACAAATTCCCATATCCTTGCCGCCGATGTTGTCGGGGATATGGAAACCTCTCTCCATGCCCTGATCTCTCTTTCTTCCATGAAAACTAAATGGGATCTGGAAGCGCTTCTCAAGCGGAAACAGGAAATGTTCGCAGCCCTTACACCGGCCAAAGGCTCCTTCGGCCCTCTGGCCGTTCTTCAGGGATTAAGACAAATTCTTCCTTTTGATGGGATTCTTACCTGTGATGTGGGGGCTCACCTGCATCTGATCGGGCAATTCTGGCCCACACCGGAACCCGATTGCCTTTTGATGACAAACGGCTGGTCTTCCATGGGATTTGCAATACCCGCCGCCATTGCTGCAAAACTCTGCCGGCCTGATAAAAAAGTCGCCTGCGTTGTGGGTGATGGCGGATTTCTCATGACGGCTGGAGAACTGGCAACAGCCTTGAGACTCGGACTTCATATCGTGTTTATACTGTTATCGGACCGCGAACTCTCATTGATCCGGATCAAGCAGAAACACAAACACTATAAAGCTGGTTACGGGACGCTTCTTTTTGAGCAAGATTTGATGATGTCGGAAACCTTCCTCGGCATTCCAGTATTGACCGTTTCAGACCCGATTGCTTATCGAGCGGCATTGGAGAAATCTTTTTCCCTTTCAGGCCCTGTGATTATCCAGGCTAAAATCAGCAGCACGGAATATGACGATCTGGTGCTGAAAGGCAACCGGGTCCAAAGAAAATTTCCTTATTTATGATTCTCAGGATTGGGAAGTGGTGCCTGAATTCATCCATAATAAAAAGGACAAATGGATCGAAAAGGGTGTTGAATGCAATCTCACTGTTAGAAAAATGTTAGAACTATGTTAGGTATTTTGGTTGACAAAAACCAGGTTCCTATTCTATATTAGGCCCGTTGTTCCGCCGGGTTTAAAATAAGGCAGAAGTAATATTGGAGCGGCTGAGTATTAATTAAGACATCGAGATTGATATAAACCATTTACCCGATAATCCACAGGATGATGATGATAACCGATACATCGCCGCTTCGGAATCCTACCCTCTCGACCTCTGCCCGTACCTTCATTCAACATCGATCATTATTGTTCAAAAGTATCCGGACAGGGTGGTTTTTATTGCTTGCGGCATTTATCGCTTCCTGCCAGCCGTCCTCTTCTTCAACCGACACACCGCCGCCATCTGAAGAATCCGCCATTATTGAGAATAAAGGATCCGACACACTGGTCAATCTTGCGTTGGCCTGGGCCGAGGCCTACCGGCGCCTGGCTCCCGATGTTCGGATTTCAGTAACGGGCGGAGGAACCGGCACCGGCATTGCCGCCATGATCAACGGTACTGTCCACATTGCCAACGCCTCCCGGGAGATGAAGGCTGAGGAGAAAACCGCAGCCCAGGCCAACGGTATAAATCCTGTGGAGTTCACCGTTGCCAGGGACGCCATCGTTGTGGTGGTGAACCCCCGCAATCCGGTGAATCAGCTTACCCTGCAAAACATCTCTGATATCTATACCGGTAAGATTACCAACTGGAACAGCGTGGGGGGGGAAGACCGGCCCATAGTTCTCCTTTCCCGGGAATCCAATTCAGGAACCTATGTATATTTTCTGGAACGGGTTATCCGCATGAACCAGAAAAAGAGCGATTTGCTTTTTTCTCCTGAGACGCTTCTTATGCCGTCGTCGGAAGGAATCAGCTCTGAAGTGCGTCAGAACCCCAATGCCATCGGATATGATGGATTGGGCTATGTGACAGCGGACATGAAAACCATTGCCGTGGCCAAAGATCACAGCGGACCGCATGTATTGCCAGCCATTGCCACGGTGAATGACGGCAGTTACCTGATTTCACGCTCCCTTTACATGTATACGGCAGGACAACCTTCCGGTAAAACAGCGGAATTTATGAACTGGATTTTAACCGACGGACAAGCCCTGGTGATCAAACTGGGATTTGTTCCCATTGTTAAATAAACATGGAAACCGGCATGCTGAACAACAAATCCTCTGCTCCCAAATCCATCAGCTCATTTGAATTTGCCATTGAGGCCATCATCCGGGTGTTGGGGTTTTCCACCATTGGATTCGTGCTGTTAATCTTTCTTTTCCTGCTCAAGGAGGGGGTTCCCTTCTTTTATAAGACGGATTTGATTAATATCTTTGGTACCCGCTGGTATCCTACCTTTGATCTTTTCGGAACCTTGCCGCTGATTCTGGGGTCTGTAGCTATCACAGTGGTGGCCGTGATCATGGCATTGCCCATGGGGGTTGCTACGGCTGTTTTCATCCGGGAGATTGCTCCAGGCTGGGTTCGGGAGATCCTGAAACCCATGATCGAAACCCTGGCTGGTATCCCGTCCGTGGTCATTGGATTTTTCGGCATGACGGTGATTGCTCCCATGGTGCGTGAAACCCTGGGGGTCGCCACCGGACTCACCATCTTTACCGGGGCCGTGACCCTGGCCTATATGGCGCTGCCGACCATGATCAGCGTAGCGGAGGATGCATTAGATACGGTTCCGAAAAATTATCGGGATGCCGCCCTGGCCATGGGCGCTACAAAATGGCAGACCATCCGGCATGTGGTGCTTCCGGCAGCCCGCTCCGGCATCTCCATGGCCGTCATGCTGGGCATGGGACGGGCCATCGGCGAGACCATGACCGTGATGATGGTCACCGGCAACGCAGCCCGCATGCCTTTGGGGCTGGATGCCCTGTTTAAACCCATCCGCACCATGACCGCTACCATTGCAGCGGAGATGGGGGAGGTGGCTGGCGGAAGTATCCATTATCACGCCCTTTTCGGTATCGGCATCGTTCTCTTCGTACTGACCTTTTTTATTAACCTGGCTGCAGCCCGGGCTATCTTCCAGAAACGCCGCAAAGGGGGGCTCCGATGAATCGCCATCTGGCCCAGGAAATTGCCTTTGCCGTGTTGACCCTTATGGCCATGATGGTAGTGATTCCGGTTTTCTGGGTGATCTGGATCATTGTCGCTAAAGGCTCATCCGCCATCTCCTGGACCTTTTTAACGCAGATGCCCCATGACGGCATGACGGCGGGCGGAATCCTCCCGGCCATCCTCGGCACTTTTTTGCTCACCGCCGGAACAGCTCTGGTGGCCATCCCCATCGGGATCGGCGGTACCATCTACCTGGCTGAATATGCGCGTGATACCTGGCTGACGCGCTGCATCAGGCTTGCCATTGTCAATTTGGCCGGTATCCCTTCCATCGTCTACGGGCTTTTTGGGCTAGGGCTGTTTGTGCTCTTTATGAAAATGGGCACTTCGATTATGGCAGGCGCCCTCACCCTGGGGATCATGACCCTTCCGGTGGTTATCAGTACGGCAGAGGAAGCTCTGCGCGCGGTTCCCACGGAATTTCGGACCGTCAATGCGAGTCTCGGCGGCACAAGGTGGCAGGGCATCCGTATGATTGTTCTGCCCCAGGCCCTTCCGGGAATTATCACGGGAGTTATCTTAGGCCTTTTGCGGGCAGCCGGTGAAACCGCCCCCATTCTTTTTACGGTGGCAGCTTTTTTTCTGCCGGTATTGCCCCGATCGCCCTTTGATCAAACCATGGCCCTGCCTTATCATCTTTATGTCATCAGCACCCAGGTGCCGGGCATGCCTGAAGAAATTCAGTACGGAACTGCCCTGGTACTGCTCGGCATTGTGTTGTCCATGAATGTATTCGCCTCGGTCATCCGCAGCTATTATCGGAGAAAACGCCAGTGGTAGAGCCCAAGATCCGCATCGAAAAAGTGACCTATGCCTATGGCGGCAAAGAAGTTTTGAAGGATATTTCCTTTGATATCATGGCCAACACTATCACGGTCCTGTTTGGGCCGGCCGGAGGCAGCAAAACCACCATATTACGAATGATCAACCGGCTGAACGATCTCGTGGAAGGTACCCGCATGAGCGGACGGGTTCTGGTGGACGGGCAGGATATCTATGCCGGTGGGACTGACGTAGCTGCACTGCGGCGCAGGATCGGAATGGTGTTTGCCCTGCCGCTGCCCTTGCCCGGAACCATCCGGGAAAACGTTCTGTATGGATTAAAGCTTGCCGGGATTACCGATAAAATGCAAAAAGACACCGCTCTGGAGCGCAGCCTCAACCAGGCAGCACTGTGGGACGAGGTAAAGGATCGCCTTGATCATCCCGCAGTCCAGCTTTCAGGCGGGCAGCAGCAGCGCCTCTGCATCGCCCGAAGCCTTGCCTTGGAACCGGAGGTGTTGCTGCTGGATGAACCCACCTCGGGACTTGATCCCATTTCCACCCGAAAGGTGGAGGAGTCGCTCTTCGAACTCAAATCCCAGTACACCATTGTCATCGTTCCCCACAGTACCCAGCAGGCGGCCCGGCTGGCGGATTATGCCGCTTTTTTTCTCATGGGCGAGCTCATCGAGTATGGCGAGGGATCAAAGATCTTTACCGCCCCGCGAAACAAACGGACTGAAGAATATGTCACCGGTAGATTCGGATAGGATTTTCCCATGGAAAAAATAGTCGTCAACCACCTTAATTTCTATTACGGGGATCATATTGCCCTGGCAGATACCTCCATGTCCATTGCCGAACACCGGGTGACCGCTCTGATCGGCCCTTCCGGATGCGGTAAATCAACCTTCCTGCGCTGTCTCAACCGGATGAACGATACCATCCGCAATACCCGGGCGGAAGGTGAAATTCTCCTGGACGGTGTGAATATTTATGCTCCAGGCAGCGATGTGGTGACTTTGCGCCAGCGCGTGGGCATGGTGTTTCAGCGCCCCAACCCTTTTCCCCAGTCCATTTTCAACAATGTCTCCTTTGGACCGAGAATGCTCGGCCTTGCCAAAGGAAGTGCTTTGGACGATATGGTGGAACAAAGCCTGCGCGGTGCAGCGCTCTGGGATAAGGTAAAGGACAAGCTTCATCAGGATGCCCTTCATCTTTCTCTGGGGCAGCAGCAGCGGCTTTGTATTGCCAGGGCCATTGCCGTAAAGCCTGAAGTCATTTTAATGGATGAACCCTGCTCTGCCCTCGACCCCATTGCCACAGGGCATGTTGAAGAGTTGATAGAATCATTGCAGGAACATTATACCATCGTGATCGTGACCCACAGCATGCATCAGGCCGCCCGTGTCTCCAATTTTACCGGCTTTTTCTGGCTGGGAAAATTGGTGGAGTTTGATGCCACTGAAAAAATTTTCAGCCGTCCCGGTCAAAAACAGACCGAAGATTATATCACCGGTCGGGCCGGGTAATGGCAAATTCATGAGCCGGAAAAACGTACAGGGTTAAGGATCAGTCCCTGATCGGTTATATTTCGGCTTCATCAGCACTTGAAACCACAAAAAGTCCCTGATCGGAAACTTATCGTTGTGTTTTATTGGAAAGAATGCTAAAAATCCCTGATCGGAAACTTTTATGTGGGAGATCAATTGAAACCTTCAATAAAAATCAACAATCCTGAAGAACTGGGCCAATATATTCTCAAGGAACGTAAACATCTGAACCTGACTCAGAAAGAAATATCCGAATTTACCGATGTCGGCAGAAAATTTGTATTGGAGCTTGAAAAAGGTAAAGCTACCGCTCAAATCGGCAAGATCTTTGAAGTATTGAAAGGACTTGGCCTTGAGCTGTACCTGGTGAAACGGGGCGATAGCTGACCATGGAAAGTTTGAATGTTTTTTTTGAACAAACCCTGGTCGGTATCATCAAGCTGGATCTGGATCATAACCGATCATTTTCATTCCAATATTCTAAAAACTGGCTTGATGCGCCGGATGCGTTCCCTTTATCTATTTCCCTGCCCCTGCTTTGCACCGATATGTATGAAGGCTTGACCAAACGTCTGGCCATGAAAATCGGGGGAGAAAACAGACCCGGATGGATAAAGGCAAGACATTGGGAAGGCCTGGCAGCAGATGTGAAAATTGGCCCCGCTGTTCTGAAGAAACAATTGTCCGCCTTCTGCCGTCAATGTGCAGTTACGGTTGACTCAACCTATTTGAAGTTCACCTTAAAAGATAATACTGGCCATAACAGGGTAGTAATCGGATATAGCGATAAAAGAGGTGCTTTTATCATAAACGACCCTAGCCGTCTTGGCCCAAATCATGAGATTCCCTACATCGAATTCGAGAAGCTTTGGAGCAGGATAGCCACATACGAACCTGGTCCGCAGAATAAGATTTACTTAGTGATGCCTTTAAAAAACTAGTGTTTTTTTCTGGTCCTCGTTCGGTCGGCTTTTAGCCGCTAATCCAGGATGATCCGGGCATCCACGGCAAAGAGAGCTTCGCCGCTGCCTTTCAAAGGATTGATATCCATTTCCTTGATTTGTGGAAAATCCGTTGCCAGGAGGCTGAGACGCTGAAGACAGTCAGCTACGGTCTCAAGGGATACTCCGTTTTGGCCCCGGATGCCTGAAAGGATGGAAACTCCTTTGATTCCCCGGACCATGTCCATGCTCTCGGTCGGGGTCAAGGGAGCCAGACCAAAGCTCACATCCTTGAGCGCCTCCGTGAAAATCCCGCCCAGCCCGAACATGACCAGGTGGCCGAATCCTTCTTCCCGGCTGATGCCCAGGATCATTTCCGTTCCGGTCACCATGGGCTGGACCAGGATGCCCTGGGCGCCGTCTATGACCATCATATCGTCAAAGACGGCCAGGGCTTCGGCAGGCCCCGGTACATTCAACCGAACGCCCCCCACATCAGTTTTGTGAAGGGGTCCTGCGACCTTGGCGGCAATGGGGAAATTATGGTCTTTGAGAGCCGTCAATACATCTGCCCTGTTTTTGATAATGAGCTGGGAAACCTGTCGGAACCCGGCGGCTTTGAGCAGCGTTTGGACATCGCCCGGCGAAAGGACCTGGCGTTTACCTTCCAGCACGAATGCAGCAGCAGCCTTGTCATACCCCGAAATCGAGGAGTCTTCCGGTTCAAGCCCGGACCGGGATATGACCCGGGAAAGGGAAGCGGCCAGGGTCACTTCGTCATTGAAAAAGACAGACCCTGAGTCTGTAAACCGGCTGATCAGATCACCGGCGGTTGTTAAAGAGGTAAATACCGGCACCACGGGTATGGGGCTTTCTTTCATGGCGCGGGCAATGGCTTCATAGATGGGGGCGTTGTCCGACAGGAGGGAATTGCCGATGATCACGGCAATGACGTCTATGTTTCCCTTTTCCTCTTCTCCCATCAGGGAGATGATGTCTTCAATGGTGTGCTCATTCCGGCTGGCGCCGCAGTCAATGGGATTGGCAAAGGCGGCTTCAGGCGGCAGGATATGTTCCAGCCGCTTCAGGGTGGAGGGTTTAAACCGGGCCATCGACAGGCCCTGTCTGAAGATTTCATCAGTCATCATGACGCCTGGGCCTCCGGCATCGGTCAGCACGCAGACATTGCCGTTGCTGAGCTTTCCTCTGCAGGCCACAACAGCGCAGGCTGTATCGATCATTTCAGCCTTGCTTTTTACCCGGATGATACCGGCCTTGTCCATTAAGGCCTGAACGGCTGAGTCCCTGTTTGCCATGGCCCCGGTATGGCTGGCCGCTGCCTTGTGACCGGTCGGTGTGTTTCCGGATTTGACCGCAATGACGGTACATCCTTTTTTCTTGAGGCTTTTTGCATGATGAAGCAAAAGAGAGGGTTTCCGGACAGATTCCAGATACACCAGAAGGACTTTCCCGTCTTCAGGTCCGTAATGTTCATCATACATTTTGATCAGATCTTCAACACCGTATTGGATGGAATTTCCCAGGTTGACGGCGGTCCCGAAAGAAAGCCCGCGACCATCTGCCATCTCCATGATATAGTCAACGGTAGCCCCGGACCCGCTGATGATATCCACAACTCGGCCAGGACGGGCGGGAAGAATTCCGGCAAATTTTCCCTTGTAGGAACGGGTCATAAAACCGGAACAGTTGGGGCCGATGATATCCATACCAGTTGATTTTCCGATGGCCAGCATTTCCTGCTCAAGCGCTTTTCCCTGGGCATTTTTTTCACCAAACCCGGATGTGAGAACAATGACGGCTCCGGCGCCCTTTTTTGCAAGGGATTGCATGGCCGGGATGACGGACCCGGACGGGATGGCCATGATGGCCAGATCCGGCGGGCCGGGAAGATCTTCGATGGTCTTGAAGGTAGGCCTGTCCTGGACAGCTTCGGTTTTGGGGTTGACGGCCCAGAGGTTGCCTGCGTACCCGTTCTCCCGGATATTGAAAAACACCCGGCCGCCTGGTTTTAAAATATTATTGCCAGCCCCGATGACCGCTATGCTTTCCGGGTGGAATAGACAATTATAGGTCGATTTTGTCTTTATATCCATATGATCATACCTTATTGAAGCAGCCCCATGGGATCACAGACTACTCTGTAAACTTAACATTCCTTGTGGCAATTATATTGCAGGCTGTCCCGGCCGGGTTTGGGACCAGGATATCCCCGATGTTTACGGGGGCTTTGACTCGCCTGCGTTTGATGACGGTCATGACGTCGAATATTTTTCCCAGGGGGATGGGGGCGTCAGTCCGGACGCTAACCAGCTTGAAATCGCCCTGTTCCACCGGGATACCCGAGGCAATGGTCCGCATGGGATGGGTGAGTTCCTGTTCAACCCATTCTTTGCCTTTGTCGCAGGTACACCCGTCAATCGACAGGATTTTGATTTCAGAGCCGTCTTCCATCAGGACTTCGGCATCGCAGCCGTTGGGGCAGACAATACAGACCAGGTTCTTTTTTTTCATTGGACACTCACCTCCAATTTTTCCGCAGTTTCAATATCTTTGGCCTTGACCTTGATCCGGATCATTTCAGCCGGGTGGAGCCGGATCAATTTTTTTCTTGCGACTTTCCTGCCCCTGTCCGTTACCAGGACGGAAGCGTTTCTCATGGGTCGCGTCACCCGCAAGGATAGGGTGACATCCTCTTTCCCACTGATGTTCTGGGGCAGGACATACCGGACATCTTTTCCCGTGACCATGGGGATGCGAGCGGGTAAGGTCGAAAGGGTCCGGCCGGAAAGAAAATCAACCACAGATCGGCCCACAAGTGCTGCTTCTTCGGACACATGATCCACCAGGTCATGCACATGGAGGACATTGCCGCAGGAAAAAATTCCCGGACTGCTGGTCATGAACTGATCATCCACGCTCGCCCCGCTGGTGGCAGGTTCAAGCCGGACACCGGCATTGAGAGACAGTTCATTTTCAGGAATCAGGCCCACGGATAATAAAAGGGTGTCGCAGGGGACGAACCGTCTGGTTTCAGGGATCATTTGAAAGCGTTCATCCACCGTAGCAACTGTGACGCCGGTGAGCCGGTCTTTTCCATGCAGTTCAAACACAGAAGTGCTTAAGAACAGGGGGATATTGTAATCGTTGAGGCATTGCTGGACATTCCGGGCAAGACCGCTGGGCGTGGGCAGAAGCTCGAACACGGCCTCGACCTTGGCGCCTTCCAGGGTCATGCGCCGGGCCATGATCAGGCCGATATCTCCGGACCCTAAAATAACGATGTGTTTTCCGATCATGATGTTCTGCAGGTTGACAAAATTTTGGGCCGCACCTGCGGTATAGACACCGGATGGCCGGGTGCCCGGAAGGGATATGGCGCCTGCAGTGCGTTCCCGGCATCCCATGGCCAGGATCACGGCTCCTGCCTGGATTTTCAAAAATCCTTTTTTTGAACTGACCGTGAGGGCCCTGTCCTTATCCAGGGACAGCACGATGGTTTCCAGCATGGCTTCAATGCCAAGGCTTTGGAATTCATTGATAAACCGCTGGGCATATTCAGGCCCGGTCAGGGCTTCTTTAAAGGTATGAAGTCCGAAACCGTCATGAATGCACTGGTTTAAAATTCCGCCCAGGATTCTGTCCCTTTCGATCAAAAGGATGTCGTCAAGCCCGCTTTTTCTGGCTGAAACCGCAGCAGCAAGCCCGGCCGGGCCGCCGCCGATAATGACCAGATCTCGTTTGATGGTTTGCATCTTATTTAATATCCTGACGCATTTTCCCGAAAAACAGGGGGGATGTGCGGTTTTTTAGAAGATAATCTTCAGGTCTGTATCCAAATTCCTTTTCCAGGATCTGGACGATCCTTGGCAGGCAGAATCCGCCCTGGCATCGACCCATCATGGCCCGTGACCGGTATTTGATGCTGTTGATGGTCCTGACGCCCAGAGGATTTTCAATGGCATCCAGCACTTCTTTTTTGGTAATCTGTTCGCACCGGCAGACCACTTCCCCGTAATCCGGGTTTTGCGCCACAAGGTCTGCCTTTTCTTCATCGGAGAGTTCATGAAAATGACCGGCCATTCCGGAGCGCCTACCGTTAAAATCGGTTTTAGGGGTCAGGGGCAAAAGCTTTTCCACCATGTCCCGGATCATGAGGGCTATGGCTGGCGAGGAAGTCAGTCCAGGGCTTTCAATGCCCACAAGATTGATAAAACCTTTGACATCCTCCCGGCTTTCAATGACAAAATCCTTGAACCCGCCGATTTCGGGAGGCGTCTGCTTGGGTCTTAATCCTGAAAAGCTCCGGATAAAATCCGTTGTTTTCAGCTCCGGCAAAAGGATATGGCCCTCCTTTCTCAACCGGGCCATGATGTCGGCGGTGCAGGCATAGTCCTCAGGGTCTTGGCGGTATTCATTGCTGGGGCCGATGAGGATATTGCCGGAAACCGTATTGGTCAGGTGGATGCCAAGCCCTGCCTTTCCCACGTGGGGAGCTGGATAGACAAGGAGATTTAACGCTCCCTTGAGGCGTTTGTCCAGGATCAGATATTCTCCCCGGCAGGGATAGATCGTGTACTCGTTAATGCCCAGCATGCGACAGATTTCTGCAGAATAAAGCCCGGCAGAATTGATTAATATCCTGGAGGTCAATTTTTTTCCTCCTGCTTCAATTTCAAACCGGCCATCCTTTTTTTGAATGGAGGTCACTTCATGGCCAAGATAAAACCGGCACCCGTTGGCATGGGCGTTTTCAGCCAGGGCAATGGTGAAAGAATAGGGGCAGATGATTCCGGTGGACGGCGAATGAAGGGCTTTGATGCCGCCCACATTGGGCTGGATTTTTCCCATGGCATCCGGATCAAGAATTGCAAGGCCTGGAACCCCGTTGGTCTCGCCCTGATCTTTCAGCATATACAGACTTTTGACCTCTTCCTCATCCTGGGCCACGGTGAGCTTACCGATATAATCAATCTTTACTTTCAGGTCCTGGCAAAGATCGGCCATCAGGGAATTGCCCAGAACATTGAGCGTTGCCCGGAGGGTGCCCGGCTTATAATGGATGCCCGAATGGATGACCCCGCTGTTTCTGGAGCTGGTGCCCATGGACACATCCAGCTCTTTTTCAATGACGGCTATACTGACGCAGGTTTTGGATAATTCCCTGGCAATGGCGTTTCCCACCACGCCAGCGCCGATGACGATCACATCATATTGATTTTCCATTGGATATGCCTTTAGCCGTCAATCCCTGCCAGACGCCGGGCTGCCCGCTTTTTGCTTTCAAGGTTGCTTTCCCTGAGGATGGTCACCCTGTGGGCTTCGGGAGAACCGCCGCCATGAATGTCGGAAATGGTGTCGGCCGATTCCATGGCCATTTTTTCCACGAGCCTGAACATCTTGATCCGGTTTTCCACGGGCACGCCGTCAGCTCCCTTGAAATAGCGTTTCAGCATGGGGCCGATCTCCGGATGGTTAAAATCCTTGTCTGACGGCATGTCAGCCACAAACCCGCCGCAGATGTCGATCATGAGGCGGATGCATTCGGAAAGTTCTTTGCCTTCATGAATTTTGGAGGCATTGGACAAAATGGTGTCGATAAAATAGGCGCCGGAAGGCATTGATCTTCCTTCATAGGAGGAGGCCAGGCAGCACCCGTAAAGGGTTTCCGCCCGGTATATCATGTCAATGATTTTCTGTTTGTGATGGCTGATTTTGGATGTCCCGTTATAATCCATCAATGCAAGGGAAGCCCCGATCATGCAGTCGATTTTTCCGGATTTGCATCCGCCGTGGCTCTGGCGGTGAAAAGAAGAGAATTTGATGACCATTTCCACGGCAAATTCGGTTTCTCCGCACATAAAAATTCGGTGTTTGGGGACAAAGACATTATTAAAGATCAGGGTGGGGCAGTTTTTGGAATATCTGACGTTTCCGCAGTCCACTCCCTCAAGCTCCCGGTTGTCCAGGCTGGATCGGCCCACCACATGGATAAGGCCCTCGGTGTCGGACGGGATGGCAAAGGCAACGGCATAGTCTTCATCCCCTTTTTTAAAGGCGCGGGTAGGCAACACAATGATTTCATGGGCGGAGAGGGAGCCGGTCTGGTGAACTTTTGCACCGCTGACCACAATGCCGTCGGGCCGTCGTTCCACTATTTTCAGGTACATCTGGTCATCGGCCTGATCCGTGGGGCCCTTGGCCCGGTCGCCCTTTACATCCGTGACCCCCGCATTTCCGACCAGATCATGTTTTTGCATGTGTTTTACAAAGTCAATGAAATTTTGGTAATAGGGCGTGCCGTATTTTTGATCAATGTCATAGGTGACAATGGAAAGCGCTGAAAGGCAATCCAGACCTGTGCATCTCTGGTGGCAGGTTCCCACATGGTTGGCCACGGTCCGGTTCAGCTTGACCCGGTGAACCAGGTCGCTGATGGATGAGGGCGGCAGGGTGAACCGGTTGACAGGTTCATTGATCAGCGGGCTGACCGTAACGGCAAGCTCTTTGTATTGCTCCATACCGGCCACTTCAAAGGTTGCGCCAGTGGCTTCGATCCCTGCCCTGAGCCTTGGATTATCAACCACATTGGTAATCCTTTCACCAAACATGTACACAACCGGATGTAATTTTCTTAAGGATTCAATATATTCATTTTTTGTCATCAGTCCCATAAACGTTTTTCCTTATTCTTCTAAATTAACAAAACCCTTTATCTGTAACTATTCCCATACGTAAAACCAAATTTATCCAAATCTGCACAAAAATCATTACTAAGAAAAATTTTTATATCTTGTCAAGCACTTTTCCAACTCACCGAAATTATCATTTATCGAATGGTCGATAAGGATCTTACATATTATTTTTATTGACACGTTGTGTGATTTTTTTTAGTGTTTCCGCTTTGAATATGAATTGGATGAATTCTTAGACCCGACAGGACATAATGATGAGATTGCATGAATATGAGGCCATGGATATTTTTGAAACGTTCGGCATACCCTTGCCGGAACGGGGTGTTGCAGGGACGGTGGATGATGCAGTGAGAGTTGCGGAAAAGACAGGCTATCCTGCTGTTCTTAAATCACAGGTACTGGTGGGTGGCCGCGGGCTTGCAGGCGGCATCAGGATTGCAGAAACCCCGGATGAATTGCGGAAAACCGCAGAAGCGCTTTTTGAGATGGACATCAAGGGCCTCCCGGTCCGGGAAATCATGGTCTGTGGGAAGGCATTCATCAGAAAAGAGCTTTACATGGGCATCACCATTGACGGGTATTCAGGGAAACCCGTGGTTGTGGTCAGTACCGAGGGCGGCGTGCATATTGAAGAAACAGCCCAAAATTCTCCGGACAAAATCGCCTCATTCGAAATCGATCCGAAATTCGGGTTTTACCCGTATCAGGCAGTCAAGCTTCTGCGCAGTGCAGGCCTTCCCGACAACCGTCTATCTGCCTGTTCGACTATCCTGGTTCGCCTTTACCAGATATTTCACCAGTATGAGGCCATGATCGCGGAGATCAACCCCCTTGTCATTCTGGATAACGGCGGGCTCATGGCTGTGGACGCCGTCCTTGAAATTGATGACTCGGCCATGTTCAGGGTGAAGAAAAATCTTTCCCTGTCATCCGAGGGCAGGATCGGCAATCTGCTTGAAAAAAAGGGAAAAGAGATTGGGGTCACCTATGTGGACCTTGACGGGGATATCGGCCTGATTTCCTCCGGAGCCGGTCTTGGCATGGCTTCTATGGATATCATCGGCCATAAACTTTCGCCTGCAAATTTTCTTGAAACCGGCGGGGGCATTACGGCCGATCTTTTGTACAAATGCATGGAACTTATTTTGATGAAACCCTTAAAGGCCATATTCATCAATATCTACGGCGGAATCAACCCCATTCATGAAGGGGCAAAAGGCATTGTCCGGTACATTAAAGACCATGGTGTGACCCTTCCCATTGTGGCCAAGGCCCTTGGCAATCATCAGGAAGAAACCTGGGAGATTCTAAAATCAGGTGGTATTCATGTGGTGACGGAAGCAGCTACGGAAAAAGCCGTTGATCGACTGATCGCATTATTAAATGACCCCTCTCTCGGAAAAATGAGCTGATAATAAGGACAAAAAAATATGAGCATTCTTTTGAATGATGATACACGGGTGATTGTCCAGGGCATCACCGGAAAAATAGGCAGCATCCAGACAAAATGGATGCTTCAGTACGGAACAAAGATTGTCGGCGGCGTCACCCCCGGCAAAGGCGGGAACCTTGTGGAAGGTCTGCCCGTGTTCAATTATGTGGATGATGCCGTCAAAGAGACCGGCGCCAATGCCTCGGTGTTTTTTGTTCCGGCTGCTTTTGTCCTGGATGCGTTTCTTGAAACCATCGATGCAGGTATTGACTTTATTGTCATCGTGCCGGAGCACGTTCCGGTTCATGATGTCATAAAAATGCGAGACTATGTCGATGAGAAACAGGTCATTGCCCTGGGTCCCACAACTCCCGGCATCCTTGTTCCCGGCAAAGGCAAAATGGGTATCATGCCGGCGTCTTTGTTTGCACCCGGACGGGTGGGTATTATTTCCCGATCCGGGACCCTGTCCTATGAGTTTGCCGGTATTCTTTCCGAAATAAAGATCGGCCAGAGCACGGTTGTGGGCATGGGAGCCGATCCTGTGGTGCTGTGTAACCTGCCTAAGATCCTTGAGATGTTTGAAAATGATTCGGATACGGATGCCGTCATCATCGTGGGTGAAGTCGGCGGAGAACAGGAAGAAAAGGCGGCTGAATATATTGCCGCTAATATGAAAAAACCGGTGGCGTCTTATATCGCCGGCCGATTCTCACCCCAGGGTAAAAAAATGGGTCATGCCGGAGCCATCGTCAGGGGGTCTGCCGGAACCTATGACGGCAAAACAAAGGCTTTACTGGAAGCAGGAGTGACGGTCCTTGAATCCCCTATCCATGTAAAGGCCTGGGCTGAAACGCATCAGTTAAGATAAGGCTTGATTCAGGCTTTATACGCCAGGGTTTTCATCGGGATAAGGGTGTAATCCCGTGTACCGAGCCCAAGGGTTTCTCCATATTCAAGCTGATGCTGCCAGTCCACTGCAGGATAAAGTCCCTTGAATTTGTCCTCGCCGGGATTCAGGTTTGCTTTCAGCTCGGTTCCGGGAAGACCTGTCTGCCTGTTGACCAGATCGGCGCTCGCCTGATCAATGGCTACCGGGTCCAGGGATGCCAGCACGCCGACATTGTTGACAATGGGGGAGCCACTATAGGAAAGGCAGTCGCAGTTGGGCGAGATATCCGTGATAAAATTGATGAAAAAGGCTTTGTCCTTTTTGTTTTGCAGGACACCCAGGGTATATTCCATCATTTTTTCAAGAAAGACCGGAACCGTCTGATTCCAGTTGATGGTGACGGAACCCGTGGGGCACCGGACAATGCATTCGGCACATCCAATGCAGGATTCTGCCCTGATAAAAGCTTTTTTTTCTTCAAGGTAAATGGCATCGCCGGGACAGTGTTTTGCACATTCTCCGCATCCGATGCAGGTCTTACGTTTTATCTTGGGGCTTACATTGGAGTGCTGATCCAGCTTTCCCCGTCTTGAGGCACATCCCATACCAAGATTTTTCAAGGTTCCGCCAAACCCGGCAAGTTCATGACCTTTGAAATGGGCCACGGAAACCAGGGCATCGGCTTCAACAACCTCGGAACCGATATAAACATGATTACAATTTTTCTGATTCACTTCAATCTTGGTTTCATTTTTTCCCCGGAGCCCGTCGGCAATGATAATGGGGGTGGCATCCATGGAGGAATAGGAAAATCCGTTTTCAATGGCCGTGTGAATATGGGAAACACTGTTGGAACGTGTACCCACATAAAGGGTGTTGGCATCGGTCAAAAAAGGAGAGGCTTTACATTCCCGGATGGTCTCAATGATTTTCCGGATAAAAACAGGGCGGATATAGGCAGTATTGCCCTGCTCCCCAAAATGAACTTTTACGGCAGTCAGATCATTTTCTTTTAAAACGGATTCCATTCCTGCAGTTTTAATAAGCCTTGCCAGTTTATTGGGAAGATTTTCCCTTGAAGTGGCTTCCAGGTCCATGAAAAATACGTCGGCTTTCATTATTTCCCCTTATTCTATCGGTTCTTTATTTTATATGGCGGGTATGATAGCAAAACAAAAGTCAAAAATCATCAGGTTTTTCTATTCTTTTTCCAGGATGGCCTCTCCCCTGGAGGTAAATGAAATCCCTTGCTGGGACGAGGTTCCGATCATAACCGTTTCGATAATGGGCGGATTGGTTTTTTCTTTGGCTTCCCACAGTACAATAAAGCTTGCACCGGACCCGCCGTCCTTATCACTCTGGTGGATGATAAACCGGGTGGCGGATAGAGGGCCAAGCGTCATGGGATCCTTGATAAAATGTCTAAGAAAATTACCCTGGGTATCATGGTAACGGACCTCTGTAATATGAATGGGTGTTGAAGGGCTGATATTCCGGATACTCAAGGTAACGGCCAAAAGATAAGGGGTTTCCCTGTTGCCGATATAAATATGAGAATAGGCAGGAACATAAACCGTTTGGCCTTTTGATAAAAGGGGAAGGGTATCGGCCTCAGCAGCAGATGAAAAAAGAAAAAAAATAATTGATATAACAATCATATATTGTAATTTCATGGCAGATCCTCCCGGATGAATATCGATATAAAATATACTGATCCAGTTTAGACCATACAGACCCAATAAATCAAATATAAAAATATTTCCGGAATCTCATGGAAGTGTGATAAGAAACAAACAGGTAAAAATAATTACAAGGAGCAGAAATTTGGGAATTGCAGGGGATATTGTCATTATTGTGATGGCTGCATTCATCGGGGGGGTGATCGCCCAGCGGTTGAGACAGCCCCTGGTTTTGGGGTATATCCTGGCAGGGGTGGCAGTGGGGCCTTATACCGGAGGGGTGACGGTTTCCGGCATCCATGAAATAGAGATGCTGGCAGAGATCGGGATCGCCCTGTTGCTGTTTGCGCTGGGTCTTGAATTTTCTTTTAAGGAGTTGAAACCGGTAAAAAATATTGCGTTGATCGGCACTCCCATCCAGATCCTGTTAACCCTTATTTTTGGTTTCTGTATCGGTATGGCCTTTGGCTGGCCATGGATGCAGTCCCTGTGGTTTGGGGCACTGATTTCCTTATCCAGCACCATGGTTCTGTTAAAGACCCTGGAAAACCAGGGACGGATCGGAACCCTGTCCAGCAGGGTTATGATCGGTATGCTCATTGTTCAGGATATGGCCATCGTACCCATGATGATTATCTTGCCTCAGCTTAATGATCCGGCGGTCGGTTTGCCGTTGCTGGGGATTGCCGCAATAAAGGCTGTGGTTTTTCTTTTGTTGATGATTTTTGTAGGGACAAGACTTCTGCCCTGGGTGATGAAACGCATTGCCGGGTGGAATTCGAGGGAATTGTTTCTTCTGGCAACGGTTGCCATGGGGCTGGGGATCGGTTACGGCACTTATCTTTTCGGGTTGTCCTTTGCCTTTGGCGCCTTTGTGGCAGGTATGCTCTTAAGTGAATCAGACTATGGATACCAGGCCCTGAGCGATATCATTCCCTTAAGGGATATCTTCAGCCTTCTTTTTTTTACCTCCGTGGGGATGCTCTTTGATCCCTGGTTTCTCATTGCCAATTATCAGATGGTTCTGTTTCTGGTTGTGGTCATCATGACAGGGAAAGGATTGATATTCGGAGGCCTGAGCAGGGCTTTCGGGTATCGCAATATTATTCCCCTGGCCACAGCCCTGGGGCTTTCCCAGATCGGCGAGTTTTCCTTTGTTCTGGCAAGGGTGGGTATCAGCTCCGGTTCCATTACCCTGGAGTTTTATTCCCTCATTCTCACCACCACCATCCTGACCATGTTTTTTACCCCCTTTGTATCCGGTCTGACCGCACCGCTTTACACCCTTCGCAACCGGTGGGGAAAGCCTTATACGTTTCAGACCATCAATCTTCCGGATGAAAGCCTGAAGGATCATCTGGTCATTGCGGGCGGGGGTCGCGTGGGCAAACATATTGCCGATGTACTTCAGCGCATCGGGGTGGTGTTTGTGATCCTGGAATTTGACTCCAGACGGGTGGAACAGCTTAAATCTTTCGGGTTCCCTATCATCTTTGGCGATGCAAGCCAGCCGGTTATACTGGAAGCAGCACATATTGAAAAAGCGAGACTTCTTCTGATCACAACCCCTGCAACGGTTGTTGCAAGAGCAATTACAACCCTTGTGAAAAAAAATCACCCGGATCTTCACATCGCTGAATTTGAAGCTGCTTTGGAATTCACCCGTCAGGCGCTACTCCATCTGGATATGCCCGTTGAGAGAATTCAGCAGTTTACCGATGATATTCGTCATGATCTGTATCGGCCCTGAGTTTTTGTCCTGGAATCACAGGATGTGGCCAGTGTTCTGGGCCAAACGGATCAGCTTGACCTGTTCCGGGGGCTGTCCGAGAAAAATCTCTCGGATATTGTCTTGACATAAGAATGTGTCAAGGATATCAAGGCATATCATGATAAGAAAAGGGTATTAAAAGAGACTCTGGAGGATAAGGATATGGGGGTGTGGGAGTGTCGATAAAAGGAAGCCTGATCCGAAAACAGATGATTCTCATGGGCGGTGACACAATCGCTGCATTGGCCATTTTAGTGCTGTGGATAAACAGGCCACCCGGATATTCGCCAGGTCTTTTGTCAGGGTTATGGGTGACAGGATTTGTTCCTGTCCTGATTTTCAGTTCATACCTGTGTGAGGTATACAATATCAGGCCCTGGTTTTATAAAACGTTTATTATCCGTGCAGCCATTGCCGGAGGAATTTCCCTTGTTGTGCTTTTGTTGCTGAACAGAGTCTCCTCTATTCCGTTCCATATGATTTCCGGAGTTTTTTTGTTTCTTGTATTTCAGAGTCTGTGGCAATCTCTTTTCGAGTCTGCAAGCCAATCTCCTTTTTTTTCAAAAAATGTCCTGGTCATCGGCACGGGACCGGCTGCTCAGGAAGTCGAGCAGTTAATAGAGGCATCTCAAGGGAAA
>JFJP01001199.1_pt1 | contig 36357 bp, 25 predicted proteins | sample 431651 | NCBI WGS metagenome assembly JFJP01 (sample SAMN02602958, study PRJNA72255) | Microbial mat metagenome, whole genome shotgun sequencing project. | biome: fresh water; feature: sink hole; material: water; isolation source: purple microbial (photo- and chemosynthetic) mats found in... | reverse complement strand
GGACCGTGCTCAAAAAAGCAATGATTTTATACTTGATACTTTGTTAAATTAACTTTGCTCCCTGGAAATAGTTTTTAGACTGGACTCATTTATAAATTTACTTATCTATCATCGGTTAGGATTTCTACAAAGGCTTTCATTTCAGACAGGGTAACAAGACCTTATTTTTGGTTAAAACCTTAGTAGAAAATCAAATAGAGGTATAAAATCAACCTTATTACCTTATTTTGACCCATGAATTTGTAAGGCAATAATCCAAAATTATCTTGCATTGAATTTGAAATTACTTTCCAAATGGATATATGCTTGTTTTTCGTCCCATAAATAAAATTAAAACACATAGACAGATGAAAAAACTATGTGCCTATGTGTTTGTAGGGGCCAAAATATGAGCAAAAATTATTTTATAAATTTACTTATCTATCATCGGTTAGGATTTCTACTAAGGTTTTCATTTCAGACAGGGTAACAAGACCTTATTTTTGGTTAAAACCTTAGTAGAAAATCAAATAGAGGTATAAAATCAACCTTATTCCCTTATTTTGACCCATGAATTTGTAAGGTAGTAATTCAAAATTATCTTGCATTAAAATTGAAATAAATGTCCAAATGAATATGTGGGTGCGGTCTAAAAAGGTCATTTCTAAAATTCCCTTTCAAAAGTTATAGAAAAATGCAATCTAATTTTGATTTCAAAAAAATTTCGTGCCCTTCGTGCCTTTCGTGGACAAATCCCCGGTTTTTATACTGGACTCATATGTGCTTGTTCTTCGTCCCATAAACGTGCGGCTTCGCCGCGAAAGCCCCGAAGAGGCGGAATAGCATAGCGATGGGTGAAGCCCATCGGAACGCAGACGCAAACCATTCCCAAGCCCTGAAAGGGCCAAACAATCCGGTGATGGACAGGGGCAGAGCGGCCCGAATTTGTCGAAAATCGGGGCTTGGAAAATCGCATTAACGGAAGCAACTTGGTATGAGATTGTTTGTGAAGAATCCTTGGGGATGCGCGGCTTTCTTGTTGTGCGATTTGGGGAAATATCCTCCGGAAAGTCCTTGGGTAGGGGAGCTTTGAGGGCCAATTTTGAACGTTTATGAAGTAATAGCAGGACTTTCATCAAGTCGTCAATTTTTGTATCTTTAAAGGGCAGAAACAAGATTTCCTTGCAACAAGAACCAACAAAACCAACACATCCCATTGGATATGAACACTCAAAAAACCACCCTTAGGCTCGGGCTGTTGCTTGGGCTTTTCGGGCTGCTCTCGGTGGTGGTAGGCCTTCTGGGCCTTCTGCCCTCGTACCGTGCCCAGCAAGACCTGCGGCGCATCCAGCAGGAGCACGTCTCGCGGATCTGGACCCTGAACGAGGTCGCGGCCTCCTACGTCCGGGTTTCGAACAGCATCCAGAAGGCCAACCTGGGCGTGGTCAGCTACGCCCGCGCCAACCGCGAGATCGGGCCCACGATCAGCGAGCTCCGCCATTCGTGGTCCGAGTACATGGCCCAGCCCCTGCAAGGCCAGGAGCTGCAAATTGCCCAGCAGGTCGATCCGAAGATGCAGGAGGCCATCTCGCAGATCGAGGAGGCCACGGACCTGATGGAAGGAGCCGACAGCCTCAGCCCGGCCTCGCTGGCCGCCTACCTGCACGGCACGGTCTTGCCCCACACCGACCGGATGGTGGACGAGCTGGCTGGCCTCGAAGCCTTGCACCTTCAGCAGGCGGGGGCCATCCAGGCCGCCTCGGAGCAGCATTTCAGCGAGCTGCGCATCTGGGGAACGCTGGCCTTCGGGCTGGTCCTGGCCCTGCTGGCCTGGCTGGCCGCCGTCAACCTGCGCGCGCTTGGCGCCCAGATTCGCGGCATCCGCCTGGCCAGCGCCGCCCTGGCCGAGGGCGAGACCCAGAAATGGCCGCTCTCGGAAAACCCCAACGACCTCGGCCAGGCGGAGCGCCTGCTCGAACAGCTCCGCGCACGCATGGCCCAGCAGGTCGAGGACATGGAGCTGCTCAAGCAGCGGCAGCTCGACGGACTGCACTCGGCCACCCTCGAAGCCAAGGAGCTGCCCGGCAGCTTCCGCGCCGTGGCCGAGGCCCAGAACGCCATCCTCGAGCACCGCAACCAAGAGACCGCCAAGGCCATCGAGTTCCTGCATGGCCTCGAGCAAGGCCAGGCCGACGAGGCGCCCGAGAAGGGCACGGGAGAGGCCGCGAAGATGTCCAAGGCACTGGAAGCCATGCGCAAGCGACTGCTGTCCATGAACGTGGTCATCGGCGAGACCTTCGAGATGCACGAGAAAGGCGAAATCGATTATTTCATCGACCCCGAGAAAATCCCTGGTATTTACGGTCGTGTGATGATGGACCTCAACACGCTGGTAAAGAGCCACATCAGCGCCAAGAAAAAGGCCATGGCCACCGTGGCCCGCTTCGCCCAGGGCGACTTCGACGCGCCGCTGGAGCAATTCCCCGGCAAGAAGGCCTTCATCAACGACAACATCGAGCTGCTCCGCGCCAACATGCGCAAGTTCATCGAGCAGATGCGCCTGATGGCCGCCGCGCACGAGGCGGGCGACATCGACGTCCGCCTCGACGCCGAGCGCTTCCCGGGCATCTTCCAAGTCATGGCCGAGGGAGTCAACGAGATGGTCTTCGGGCACATCAGCGTCAAGAAGAAGGCCATGGCCACCGTGGCCCGCTTCGCCGAGGGCGACTTCGACGCGCCGCTGGAGCAGTTCCCCGGCAAGAAGGCCTTCATCAACGACAACATCGAGCTGCTCCGCGCCAACTTCAAGCAGTTCATCCGCGAGATGAACAAGATGTCCGAGGAGCACGACCTGGGCGACATTGACGTGACCATCCCCGAAAAGGCCTTCAAGGGCGAGTTCCGCGGCATGGCCGCCGGGGTCAACAAGATGGTCTTCGGGCACATCTCGGTCAAGAAAAAGGCCATGAACTGCGTGGCCGAGTTCGGCAAAGGCAACTTCGAGTACCCGATCGAGCAGTTCCCGGGCAAGAAGGCCTTCATCAACGCGACGATCGAGGACGTGCGGGCCAACCTGAAGGGCATCATGGCCGAGGTCAACGCGCTGATCGAGTTTTCGAAGCAGGGCAAGCTCAAGGAAAGGGCCAACCCGAAGAACTTCCGCGGCGACTGGCAGGTCATGACCAAGGGCCTCAACGAGATGCTCGACGCCATCCTCCTGCCCATCCAGGAAGGCAACCGCGTGCTGGCCCGCATCAGCCAGGGCGACCTGACCCAGAGCGTCAGCCTCAGCCTGCTGGGCGAGCACCAGGACATGAAGAACGCCGTCAACAGCGTCCAGCAGTGGCTCAGCACCATGGTCGGCATCATCAAGCGCATCGCCGACGGCGACCTCACGGCCAGCATGACCCGGCTCTCGGACCAGGACGAGCTCACCGAGGCGCTCATCCGCATGGTCGGCAAGCTCAACGAGATCGTGGCCCAGGTCCACCAGGCCTCCTACAATGTCAGCAACGGAAGCCTGGAGACCAGCCGCAGCTCCGAGATGCTCTCGCAAGGCGCCTCCGAGCAGGCCTCGTCCATCGAGGAGGTCTCGTCGTCCATCGAGCAGATGACGGCCAACATCAGCCAGAACACCGACAACGCGATGCAGACCGAGAAGATCGCCTTGCGCTCGGCCTCGGGCATCGAGGAAGGCTACCGCTCTGTGGAGACCACCGTCGCGGCCATGCGCGAGATAGCCCAGAAGATCACCATCATCAGCGACATCGCCGGAAAGACCAACCTGCTGGCCATCAACGCCGCCATCGAGGCCGCGCGCGCCGGCACGCACGGCAAGGGCTTCGCCGTGGTGGCCGCCGAGGTGCGCAAGCTGGCCGAGGTCAGCCGTGCCGCCGCCGTCGAAATCGAGGAGGTCTCGCGCAACAGCGTGAAGGTGGCCCAGACCTCCGGCGAGCTGCTCAAGCAGATCGTCCCCGACATCCAGAACACCGCCCGCCTGGTCCAGGAAATCACCGCGGCCAGCAACGAGCAGAACTCGGGCATCAACCAGATCACCTCGGCCATCACGCAGCTCAACACCGTGGCCCAGCAGAACGCCGCCGCCGCCGAGGAGCTCTCGTCGAACTCCGAGACCCTCTCGGACCAGGCCCAGCAGCTCAAGGCCATCATCTCCTACTTCAAGGTCAAGGACGGGCAGGGCAGCATGAACCTCCTGGAGGCGCCCGAAAGGCATTCGAACCTTGGGCAGGCCAAGCCAGTCGCGCCCGCGGCCCCAACGCGGCGCCACCAACCCACCAAGGGCATCAAGCTGGACATGAACGACAACGACCGCGACTTCGAGCGGTTCTGAGCCCGCGGGCGGCTTCGGCATCCGCCCAAAAAACACGATTCCCGCCCTTGGCTTCGGCCAGGGGCGGGAATCTTCATGAAAAAGGGTTAGCAAAATGGCTTTGCCTTTGGATGGCTTAGCGGTGTTCCACCAACTGGGCCATGGGCTTGCGCACCTTGGCTGCGTGCTGGAGCTTGTCTTCGGTCGAGCGGTAGCCGACGGCCAGGCACACGTCCACCTTCAGGCCCTGGTCGGCGAGCTGGAGGATCTCGTTGTACTTCTCGGCCTGGAAGCCTTCCATCGGGCAGGTGTCGATGCCCAGCAGGGCGGCCGTCTGCATGGCGAAGCCCAGGGCGATGTAGCTTTGCTTGCTGCACCACGCGGCGACTTTCTCCTGGCCCATCGCGGCCGCCGATTGCTTGATCACGTCTCCGAAGCCTTTGAGCTTGTCAACGCCCACGCCGCGGGTTTCGCCGATCAGGGCCATGTACTCATCGACCTGGGCGTCCTCGACCTGGAGGTTCGAGCAGAAGACCAGGAAATGGCTGGCCTCTTCGACCTGCGACTGGTTCCAGGCCGCGGCGCGGAGCTGCTTCCGAAGTTCCGTGTTTTCGACCACGATCACCTTGAAGGCTTGAAGTCCGTAGGAGGTGGGGGCCAGGCGGATGGATTCGAGGAGGGTCTCGAAATCTAGGGCAGAGACTTTCTTTTCGGCGTCGAAGGCCTTGACGGCATAGCGCCAGTTGAGTTGTTCCAACAGATTCATTTGCGAATTGTCTTTTTTGTTGTGATGAGAGCGTGATGGAGAAAGCGAAATTATCCGCGAATATGATATTTTCCGCCAAACTTGAGGTTTTTGGTTTCCAAACCAGTCGCAGTTTTCTTTTTTGGAAAAGCGTCATTTCACAGGGGCAAAATTAAGACTTCTTCGTCCTTTTTTATTTCAAAAAGTCAGGAAACCCTTGTTGTTTTGCAGGATGCTCAATCGCCGCCGGTCATTCGGCGCGGGAAATCATTGGGGCCAGTAGGCGTCTGTAACCATGCGCAGGGCCAGTTTTTCGAGCAATTCCTTGGCTTGCGCGTGCTCCTGGTTGTAGTTGTTGATGAGGAAGGCGAAAGTCAGCTTGCGCCCAGAGGCGTGGGTGGCGTAGCCCGCGTAGGAGATGACGCGGGTCATGGAGCCGCTCTTGGCGCGGATCTTCCCGGCGGCGGCTGTCCCGTCGCAGAAGGTGCGCAAGGTGCCCGAGACGCCCGCCACGGGCAGTGAGCCCTCGAAGGTCTTGGCCCAGGGCTTGGGCGCGGCCCAGCGCAGCACCTGCACCAGGTGGCTGGCCGAGACGCCGTTGTAGCGCGAGATGCCGCTGCCGTCATAGACGCTCAGGCCCAGGCAGTCGAGGCCGGCGTTCTTCCAGAAGCCCTGCATGAACGCGGCCCCGGCGTCGATGCTGTTGCCGCCGCCGCGCTGGCGCGCGCTGTGGATGAGCAGGTGCTCGGCGAAAAGGTTGTGGCTGGCCATGTTGGTCGTGCCAACCAGCGCGCCCACCGAGGGCGAGTTCTTGCGGGCGAGCTCCTCGCGGGGCAGCTCGACCCTCTTGGCGTGCGCCTTGGCCAGCGAGTCGGTTTGCAGGGCCAGATCGCGGACGCTGGTGGGCGGCAGGGCCAGGCGCAAGCCGGCGGCCAGCAGGGCCTTGTGCAGCTCGTTGGCCACCACCAGCGGCGGATCGGGAATGGCCCCTTCGAGCGTCTGCGCGGCTCCGCCAGCGGGGAATCCGCCCTTGAGCACGCGCCGAGGCGAGTAGGGGGGGCCGGTCAGGAACCAGCTCGGCCGCGCGACGTTGCCCACGTTGGCCTGGTTTTCGATGACCAGCCCCGGGATCGCGGGCTTGACCTGGCTGGGGCTGGCGACGCCCTTGCGCGAGACGTTCAGGCTCATCTGGAAGAGGTTCTCGTTGATGGACAGGCCCGTGGCGGGAGCGCAGTAGTACTCGGCCAGCTCGCCCCAGCTCCAGGTGGAGCCCGAGGCGTCGGAGTCGAAGACCCGGGCGTCGGCCACCACGCGGCCAGCCACGGAGTCGATGCCCTTGTCCTTGATCAGCCGGGCCCACTGGGCCATCAGGTCGCCGTAGAAGCCCCCGAAGCGGTCCGAGAGGAAGGCCGGGTCGCCGCCTCCGGTGATGTAGAGGTTGCCTTCGAGCACGCCCTCCGTCACCTTGCCGTCGGTCTGCAAGAGCGTCGCGAACTGGCGGCCCTCGCCCAGCACCTCCAGGGCCATGGCCGTGGTGAGCAGCTTCTGCGTCGAAGCGGGCACCACCACGGTCCGGGGGTTGATTTCGACGAGCGATTGGCCCAGGGCATCATCCCAAATGAGGATCGAGACGGTGGCGCCCAGCAAGTTGCTGTCCAGCAGCAGCTCGCGGATGCCGAAGAGGGTATCCTTGGCGGCGAACATCTGCTCCTTGTCCGAGTTGTCGGCCGAGGCCCTGGGGCTTGACGGGGCTTGCCCTTGGGCGCTGTCGCTGCTCGGGGCCTGGGTCTGGCTTTCCTGGCTTTGGCCGCAGCCGATGAGCAGGGCCGAGCCCAGCATCAGGGAGGCGAAAATCATTGCACTCTGTTTCAATACGTTCATTTCCTGTTGTTTTAGAAGGTGGGTGGCAGCATTGCCAGCGGCCAAAATATTCCATATGGGGCAAATGGCCAACCTTCGCCGCGCGCCGGGGCGCGATCCGCAGTTCATCGGGCTCGAACCTGGGCGCGCCAGCAAAAGCCGAAAGGATTATCTTCGCGGGGGAAACGACAAAAAGCAAACGACAGTCATGGCAGAAGATGTAAGGATGGACAAGTACCTTTGGAGCGTGCGGATCTTCAAGACCCGCTCGGAGGCGGCCGAGGCCTGCAAGAAAGGCAAGGTCAAGATCGACGGCATGGCCGTGAAGCCCAGCCGCGAGGTGAAAGTGGGCGACGTGATGGAGGTGCGCAAGAATCCGATCACGCACCGCTTCCGCGTCCTGGCCCTGCTCGACAAGCGCGTGGGCGCCAAGCTCGTGCCCGAGTACCTGTCGGACCTGACCCCGCAGGAGGAGCTCGACAAGCTGGCCCTGATCCGCGAGTCGCAGGTCGAAGCCCGCAAGGAAGACCGAAGCGGACGCCCCACCAAGAAGGACCGCCGCGACCTGGACAGCATTTTCGACTGACCCACGCCCAGCCATGATCATCGCCCAAGAAAAAAGAAAGACCAACATCGCCGAGTACCTGCTCTACATGTGGCAGGTCGAAGACCTCATCCGCGCCAACCAGTTCGACCTGGACCGCGTCGAGCGGAGCTTCATCGCGCAGTTTCGCCAGCCCGAGCCGGTTCTGGCCAAGATGCGGCAGTGGTACGCCGACCTGATCATCATGATGAAGCAGGAAGGCCTGAGCGAACGCGGGCACCTGCAATTTTTGCGCAACACCCTGGATGACCTGGAGCGGCTGCACCTGCGGCTGCTGGCCAGCGAGGCCCAGGACGACTACCAAAAAACTTTCGCGCGCGCGCTTCCCGCCCTGGGCGAGCTGCTGGCCAAGAGCCCCGAGCCCAAGCCCGGCCCGGTTGAGTTGTGTTTCAACGCACTTTACGGCAGGATGCTGATGCGGCTCGAAGGCAGGCAGATTTCCGAGGCTACCCTCGAGGCCACAGCCCGTTTTGCCGATCTGCTGGCCCTGCTCGCGGCCCGTTTCCTGGCCGAGGAGCGGGGCGAGCTCGACGATTGAGCGCCGATAACCTTCGCCCCGATCCTCATCCGGCAATCGTTTTTCAAGATTGGCTTGGCAAAATGTGCCAGGCCTGGCTGCGAGTTCTGAAAAATGGCTTAAATTTGGAATGAATTATCCCGATCTTGCCGTGCCAAACGTTAGAAGTTTCAGAGGATCGTCCATACCATAGCCCTGGCTTCGCCCTCGGTCGCCATCAACCCCGAAGAAGAACACCGTCTAACCCAACTCCAACCGTCCCAATGAAGAAGTTCAAACTCTTTCTCGCTCTGCTGCTTTCCTCGGCGGCTTTTGCGGACCTGTCCGCGCAGCCCTTGCTGAGCAAGTTCGACTTGATGAAAGAAACCGAATACCGCTCACTGCGGGATGCGTCGCGGGTATCGGACAAGGTTTTCATCCTCAACCTCGAGAGCAGCTACCTGACCACTTTCCCCGTCGAGATAGCGCAACTGGTCAACCTCCAGGTGCTGGCCCTGGAGTACAACCAGCTCACCACGCTGCCCGCCGAAATCGGCAACCTCAAGAACCTCCAGATCCTGACCCTGCAATACAACCGCCTGACGGGCCTTTCTTCCGACATCGGCAAGCTGCGCAACCTCCAGGAGCTCAACCTCTGGTCCAACAACCTCACGGCCCTGCCCACCGAGCTGGGACGGCTGAAGAACCTCCAGGTCCTCGACCTGCGCAACAACCAGCTCACGGTCCTGCCCCCCGAGCTGGGCTCGCTCTACAACCTGCGCAAGCTCGACCTCCAGCAAAACCGCTTCTCCTTCCTGCCCCCGCAAATCGGCGAACTGCGCGCCTTGGAAAAGCTAGACGTCCGCGACAACGCGCTGTCACAACTTCCGGCCGAAATCGGCAACCTGGCCAACCTGCAGATCCTCTACCTCTGGGGCAACAAGCTCAACAGCCTTCCCGCCGAAATGGCCAACCTCCAGAAGCTCCAGACCCTCGACCTTTCGGGCAACGAGTTCTCCGAGTTCCCCATGGTCCTGGCCCAGCTCGAGAACCTCGAGTACCTCAACCTCTCGGGCAACCGCCTGAAAGATCTGCCCGCCGACCTCGGGAAGCTCACGAACCTCAAGCGGCTCTCGCTCGAGCGGAACTACATCCCGGCCCCCGAGCAGGCCCGCATCATCCAGATGCTGCCCAACACGGAGGTGAACTTCTGAGCCTGGCAGCGACGCGATTTCAATTTCCCCGCCCAAGCCCATTCGCCGCAGAATGCCTGCATCCTCCTTTGGCCCGAAGACAAGCCCACTTCATCGGGTCGGCCGGAACGACAGGGCAAGCCGAGAGCCAGCGCGGGGTACGCCGCCTTCCGCCTTTGCGCCGGCTTGGTTTGGTTGTATTATGAATTTTTTGATACTTTTGAGCGAAAACTGGCGTTAAATGGCATCCCCAACAGAAATCAACATCATGTCAAACCCCAATACTCAAACACAATGAGAATCGGAAACAGTTCAAACCCAGCCCTTTCGCGCACCCGGCTCGAAAGCGTGTTCGCCAGCGCGACCAGCTCGGAACGCATGACAGTGGAAGGCGCCATCAACAAGACGGCCCTGATGCTGGTGCTGCTGGTGCTGGCGGGCGCCTACGTCTGGAACCTGGCCAGCAGCGGCGCCAACGTCATGCCGTGGCTCATCGGCGGAACCATCGGCGGCCTGGTGCTGGCCCTTGCCACCATCTTCAAGCCCGAGTGGTCGCCCTACACAGCGCCCGTTTACGCCGTGGCCGAGGGCCTTGCCCTGGGCGCCATCTCCGCCCTCTACAACAGCGTCTTCGGTGGCATCGTGTTGCAGGCCGTCGGCCTCACCGTGGCCATCCTTTTCATGATGCTCTTCCTCTACAAGACCGGCATCATCAAGGCCACGCCCAAGTTCAAGCGCGGCGTGCTCATCGCCACCGGCGGAGTCGCCCTCTTCTACGTGCTCAACATGGTGGCCGGCATGTTCGGCGGAGGCGTATCCCTCATGGGCATGGGCCTGCTCGGCATCGGCATCCAACTGGCCATCGTGGTCATCGCCGCGCTGAACCTGGTCATGGACTTCGATTTCATCGAGACCGCGGCCAACGAGGGCGCGCCCAAGCTGATGGAATGGATGGGCGCCTTCGGCCTCATGGTTACCCTGGTTTGGCTTTACCTCGAGATCCTGCGCCTGCTTTCGCTGCTGGCCAGTGGCGATTGATCGCCCGCGCGGCGGCAACTTTGCCTTTGCCCACCAACAAGCCCCTTTGAGAAGGGGCTTTTTTTTATGCGGGAAAGCGCTTGCCAATTCATCCAAAAAGCGTACTTTTACGGCCAATGGAACTTTTTGCAAATAAAAGACCTTTTTATCTTTAAATACTTCGACCATGATCACAACAGAAACAGACCTCCTGGCCATTGATAATGACCACGTGGTGAAGCTGGTTTACGAACTGCGCACCAACGAGGGCGAGTTGATTGAAATCGTCAACGACTCCCGCCCGCTCGAGTTCTACTACGGAGCCGGGCACATGCTTCCCAAATTCGAGGAGCACCTCAAAGGGCTCCGCGAGGGCGACAAGTTCCAGTTCCGCATCAGCAACTTGGAGGCTTATGGCCCAAGCCAAGCCGATTCCATCATCGACCTCGACCTCGAAATCTTCCGCGTCAACGGCGAGATCGACCGCGAGATGCTGGCCATCGGCAACACCATCCCCATGACCGACAACCACGGAAGCCGCCTCAACGGCCGCGTGCTGGTCGTGGGCGAGGACTCCGTCAAGATGGACTTCAACCACCCCCTGGCCGAGGAAGACCTCAACTTCACCGGAAGCATCGTCTCCGTCCGCGAAGCCTCCAACCTCGAAAAGAAAAACAAGCTCGTCAAAGGCCAGAAGGCCAAAGGCGGATGCGGTTGCGGCAGCGGGCACCACGACCATGACCATGAGCACGAGCACGACCACGACCATGAGCACGGACACGGGCATGGCGGCGGCGGATGCTGTGGCGGCGGAGGCCATGACCACGAGCATGGCCACGGACATGGCCACGGACATGGCGGCGGCGGCTGCGGTTGCCACTGATAGGTCCACCGCACGGATCAAAATTGACAGCCCTGGGAAAGCGATTTTCCCAGGGCTGTCCGATTGTACGCTTCCTCGATACTCAATCCAACCACCAAAATGGCAAAGGCGGAACCAGCGGCACGTCCATGCGCACCCGCCAGTCTTTGGGGAAATGGTTGATGACCCGCGCGCCGGCCTGCTTGTAGAAGCCCAGCGGCAAATCCTGGAAAGTGAAAATGCCCATGCCTTGTGGCAAATCGGCCTTCGTTTCACCCTTGGCCAAGTAGGTCAAGGCCGCGTGCAAGCCCAACTCCGTCCTCGGGAAAGCGTCGCGCCGCAGCCTTGTGCTGAAGGACAGCAGCGGATCGGGCCGCCATCCGCGCTTGTCGGGCAGAGCGAGAGGCTGGCCCAGTTGCAAGGGGTGCAAGTTTTGCCGCAGGTTCGTCATCAGCCCGCGCCATTGGCCCGAAAAGACCTCGACCGACTCGCCGGGCAAATGGAAATCGGCGTCGTCCCAGTCGATCCACTCGAGCACTTCGGGCTGTTCTTTGTTGCTGAAATGCGGATTTTTGGATGATTTCTTCTGGGTTTTGAATTTCTTGCCGCTCACTCCGCCAGGAGTTTTGCGCAGAACAGCCAGGAAAAAGCCTTCGCCCGTCAGCCTGTGCGGCAAAAAGGCGAAACCGCTGGCCGAAACCGCCTCGATTTTTTGCACTCCCCAGCCCTCGGGCAGCTCGATGGGCAGTTCCTCCACGGCGAAATTCTCGCAGAGCCATTCCAAGATCTGCTCGTTCTCCCCCGGGTTGTAGGTGCAGGTGCTGTAAATCAAGATTCCATCTTCTTTGAGGGCCGGCCAGGCTTCTTCCAGGATTTTTTCCTGTCGCTTTTGGCACATGAGCAGGTTCTCTGGCGACCAGTGCCCAATGGCATCCGGATCCTTGCGGAAAAGCCCTTCGCCCGAGCAAGGCGCGTCCACCAGCATCAAGTCAAAAACAGGCCCAAGTTGGGCGAAATCTTCAGGTTGGTTGCTTGTTATTGCAACGTTCGGACTTCCCCATTTGTTGAGGTTTTCTTTCAGGATCTGGGCACGAGTCGCGACGACTTCGTTGGCTACCAGCAGCGAGCCTTCGGGCAGGGCCGAGGCCAGCAGGGTGCTTTTGCCCCCGGGCGCCGCGCAGAGGTCGAGCGCGGCCAAGGCCCCGCGCAACCGCAGGTGCTCCAGCACATGCCCCAGGAACATCGAGCTGGCCTCCTGCACGTAGTAGGCGCCCGCGTGCAAGAGCGGATCGAGCGTGTACGAAGGCCTCCGGGGCAGCAGTTGGCCCCACGCGCACCAGGGAACAACCGGCAACGCCTTGGCTTCCAGGATGGTTTTGGCCGGATTCCAACGCACCGAACTGGGCGCGGGCTCCTCCAGCGCCTTCTCGAAGGCTTCAAATTCATCGCCCAGACGCGCGCGCATCCGCTCGACGAAAAGGCTGGGCAGGTTCAATTTCACTTCTTGCATTGTGGTTCAGACTTTTATGCCGATGATCAGAATGTCGTCCACCTGCTGGTGGTCGCCCATCCATTCTTCCAATTTCGCCCCTAAGAAAGCCTTTTGCTGGCTCATGGGCAAAGCGCTGGCCTCAAGAATGATGTTCCTGAAGTTCTTGTTCATCAATTTGCGCCCGTCGTCGCCGCCAAACTGGTCGTGAAAGCCATCGGAAAACATATAAAAACAATCACCATGCTGCAACTCAATCTCATGGTTTGTGAATGTTTTCGCACCTTTTTTCATGTAGATCCCAATGGGCATCCTGTCGGCCTTGATGGTTTCGAGCTTGCCATCGCGCACGAAGTAAAGCGGATTGTAGGCGCCGGCGAACTGCAAGCGCATGGCCTGCCGGTCAATGACGCAGAACGACATGTCCATGCCATCCTGGGCCTCGCCTTCCTGGCCCTTCTGCTTGAGCGATCGAATGACATCCTGCTTGAGCTGCTCGAGGATTTCGGCCGCCTGCTCGGCCTTGCCGCCGTTGACGATCTCGTTGAGGAAGCTGACTCCCAGCATGCTCATGAAAGCACCCGGAACTCCATGCCCCGTGCAGTCCGCGGCCGTGATATAAATTTTCCCATCGCGCTGGGTCATCCAGTAGAAGTCGCCGCTCACGATGTCGCGAGGCCGGAAGAAGATGAAATACTCGGCCAGGCTCTGGTCCATCACGGCACCCTCGGGCAGAACAGCGTCCTGAATACGCTTGGCATAGCGGATGCTGTCCAGCAAATCGTGGTTGATCTGGGCCAACTGGATGTTCTTTTGCGTTACTTCCGCCGTCCTTTCTCTAACCTTTTCTTCTAGCACCAGGTTTTCCCTTTTCAGGGAAGCCTCTCGAATTTTGATGTAGGAGACAATGGCCGCGGCCACAAGGCTCAAGACGATAAGATAAAAAAGCCAAGTCCTGTAAAAGGGAGGCGCGATGGTGAAGTGAAACGAAACCGGCTCGGAGTTCCAAAGGCCCGAGTTGTTGCAGGCCACGACCTCGAAGGTGTAGGAGTTGGGTGGGAGCGAGGGGAAGCTCACGAAGGTCTGGTCAGTCGGCGGGCGCCACTCCTCGTCGATGCCCTTGAGGCGGATGCGGTACCGCACGGCGCTGGGATCCGTCAGGCAGATGCTGCTGAAAGTGAAGGAGATGGAGTTCTGGTCGTAGTTGAGTCGCAGCCCCTGGGTCAATGCCGTCGCCTTGAAGTTGACGGTGAAATCCATGATGTGGGTGAGCGGCTCCAGTTGGTTTTCGGAGCTCAGGAATGGGTTGTGGCGAATGGCGCCGTTGACTGTTCCCAGCCACGCCATGCCTTGGCCATCCAGACAAAATGCGTTGTTTTTGACCTCGATACCAGTAAATCCAGTCCTTTCGGTGAAAGTCAGCAGCTTCTGGTCAGACCATCGCAACAGGTTCAAACCACGGTTCGATCCTATGTACATGTTGCCTTGTTTGTCTGTCCCCAAAACAGTGATCAAATCGGCCAAGAGGCCATCCGAAAGGCGAAGCCGTCGCTCGACTTTCAGCTCGCTGTCGAGCACGAAAATGCCCTGGCCCTCGGTGCCGATCCACATCCGCCCCGACGAATCCTGCGCGATTGCCGTGGGCGTGAAGTTGGCCCCCAAGTCGAGCGCCCGAATCTGCTCTCCTTCGATAAGGCTAAGGCCAGCACCGCGGGCCCCAACCCAAATTCTGCCTTGCTGGTCAGCAAAAAGCGCCGAAATGTCATTGCCAGCCAGCCCGTCGATCTGGCTCAGGAAAGCGACTTTGTCCTGGTCAATTTCGTAGTAGATGAGCCCGGCAATCGTTCCTACCCAAAGGTTGTTTCCTGAATCGACTTCGAGAGCAGTAACGAGGGTGTTGCCATTGGGAAACCGGCTGTTTACCAAGAAGTTGTAATAGAACTTGTCCTTTTGCGAATCGTAGTTTTGCACGCCCATGTCGGTGCCGACCCAAATGGCGCCGTTCCGGTCTTTCTTGAGGAACCTCACCCTCGAGTTGGCAAGACCTTCACGCAGCAGACTGGGCCTTCGCGGGCCCATAAACGCACTGTCAATCAACGCGATGCCATCGTTGGTTCCCAACCATATCCGGCCTTGCCCATCTTGCTCAATGGCCAAGACCTGCGGGTCGGGCAGGCCATTCTGTGGCAAGTACGAGAGGAAAGCAAGCCCTTTGAAAATCATCAGTCCATTTTCGTTCGTACCCACGAGCATATTCCCCTCGCGGTCAGGGGTGATGCTCCATATCTTGTTGTCTTTGAGACCGTTGGTAGCATTGAAGATTCTGATTTCGTCGCTTTGGCGATCAAGGACAGATATGCCGCCCCCCCAGGTGCCTGCCCAGATATTCCCCTGTGGGTCTTGGCTGAGGCAACTGACGAAATTGTGCGACAAGCCACTTTTTACTTGGTCATAAAAGGTGATTTCATCCTTGTTTTTGTCCCAATGGTAGAGGCCATCGTTGTAGGTCCCGAACCAGAAATCGCCGCGGTCATCTTCGAGCAGGCTGGTTATCTGGAAAAATTCGGGCAAGATTCCGACACCGATTCGTTCGAAGGTTTGTTGCTCGGGAATGTACCGTTTTACAAACTTGTCAATAACGAACAGTACTTCACCCGATCGGGTCTGGTAAAGGTTGAAAACCAAGTCGCTCAACCGCTCTTGGCCCGCGAACTGCCGGACGACGAAGTCGGCCGAGTCGGCTTCGGGGTTCTCCAAGAGGAAAGCTCCGGAGCCGTGCGTACCCACCCAGAGCTGGCCCTCGCGGGTTGCCAGCAGACTGGTGATATCCCCTTTGATCCCCCAGGCTTCTGGCTTGATGATGAGCAGCTTGCCATCTTTCCAGCGGCTAATGCCACCGCCTGTATGTCCGGTCCAGGTCGCTCCGTTCGCGGTATGGCACACGGCACGGACGCCGTTTTCGAAGAAGCCATCCTCGGCAGTGAAATTGCGAAAGCTTACCCCATCGAACCGAGAAATGCCGCTTTCAGTACCCAGCCAAAGGTATCCCTCGCGGTCTTGCGAAACTTGATAGACCTTCGATTGTGCCAAGCCATCCTTCACGCCATAATTGTCAAAAAAGTATGACTGGGAGAAAGTGATTTTCCCAAAAATTGTAATAAGCAACAGCAGTGAGACGATTTTTTTCATGGCAGAAGCTTGATGCGTTTTCCACAAGGTAAGAAAAAAACGCAAACTTGAAATTGCGGAGAAAAGAGCGGGTATTTCTAACGGAATGCCTTGATTTTCACGATTTGAAGCTGGCCTGCAACTCGGCCTCCGCCTGAAGCCAAATCGACAAATCCTGTCCAGAAGGTCGCCCCATCGCATCCCAGAGGTAATAGGCTCGGACTTCGATTTGGGAGTTGGTTGGGCGCGGGATAGGCAGGAAATAGTCGCACGAATTTGTGTCCGGGTCATAGGGAGCGCTGCCCAAGTAATTCTTCCGCCCGTATCGTGCAACGACAAATCGCCAGCAATCGACGCGAAGTGGACAGTTTCCACCGTAACATAGTGTCATTTCGCAATTGTATTCGTACTTATTTTGCCGATTGGGTTAGCCCTAGCCTACGACATGCTGACAAGCAACAGGGCTTGGCTAGGGCCCCCGCTTTAGTTTTTGTTGGGCAAGTGCGAGTAATGTTCGGCGTAGAACATCATCTGCTCGGCAAATCCCTGGTTGTAAGATAGTTGAATATCAACCATCGCGCCATTTTCGCAAACCGGGCTGAGCAGAGGATTGAGGAAACCGTAGAACTTGGGCATCTGGATTTCGGCAAAGCGAGCCTTCACCTTCGCGTGCATTTGCGGGTCAACCCGGACGCCGAAGTTTTCGACAAGCGCCTGTGCTGCTGCGTGATCGCCCTGCGATTTGATGCGCTGCACCTCCCGCAAAAGCTGTCCGATCCAGTGGCGAACCTTTGCGTAGTCATTGATTTGGACATAGTCAAGCCCGTCGATGTTTACCCATTCAATGGCTTTTTCGGGCAAGGCTTTCTCCATGACCCAATTGGCGATGAGTAGCCGGTTTCGCATGTGCGCTTCCTCAATGTTTTTTTCCAATTCAACACGATTCAATTGGGTCATCAGCGCATTGGTAAAATAGCGGTCGTATTCGGATTTGCCAGCACCCAAATCGGGCAGGAGTTTCAGTTCGACGATGCGAGGGTCGGTGATGAAATAGAGCGCCACCAAATCCGCACGGGTTTCCTCGATTACGTTCGCATAACTTTTCAAAGTGTTTTTTGGCGAATCAACACCAGGTTCCAACTTTCCGGAGCCGTGTCCAATCACCTCGTGAAGGCCAACCATGATTTTGAAAGGCCAAGGTCCATAAGCGCGATGTTTTTCAGCGGCTTCATGAAGCATGAATGAGGCCATGACGCCTTTCTTCTCGGCCATCATGTCATAGGCATCTTCGATGTTGGATAGCGAGATGGACTTCGAGCCATGCCGCTCGCGAATCCACTCCGAATTGGGGAGGTTGATGCCAATGGGCGAGGTAGGAGAGGTCGCGCCGGCTTGTGCCAAGCTTTGCACGACTTTGTAGGAAATGCCGGTGGGGTTTTCCTTTTTGTGCTCTTGCATGATGGGGGAGTTTTTCTCGAACCACGCGGCCTGTTCGGCGATGATGCCAAAGCGTTGAGTAAGAGCGAAATCCTTGATGTGGACCACCGATTCCCAAGTAGCTTTCTGGCTTCGCGGGTCGTCATAAACCTCGATAAAACCGTTGATGCAATCCACGTCCGAATCGTTGTCAGCCAGCCAGGCGATGTTGTACTCGTCGAAGGTGCGCAGATTGCCCGTTTGGTAATATTCGATGAGTTTGGCTATCCATGCTTTTTGGGAAGGCTTGTCGGCATTTTCTGCTGCCAAACGAAGGTTATCAACCACTTTTTCAAGTGCTTGCGAGTACATTCCGTCGATTTTCCAGACTTTTTCATCAATCTGGCCATCTTCAGTTTTTACCAATTTTGAGTTCAATCCATGCCAGGGCGGTGTTGGATCGCTGGGATCGCGAAATTTCTGGTAATAATCATCCGCATCACTTTGGCTTACATTCTCGTAGAAATTGACAGCGGAAGCCTTCACCAAATCGACCCCAGGCTCTTGCTCAACCTTTCGGGCGTAGAGTGTCTTGTCGAAAATAATTTTGCGCAGATCGTCTAAAAAGGTAGCCTTTTCGACATGTAATTCATGAAACCATTCGCTGTCAGCAAGACCATCAACGATTTCGTTCAACTCTTTTTCAGAAAATGTCGCCGAGATTTTATCACCAGAAACGTAGTGGTGGATGCCGTTGTGAAACCAAAGGTACTTCAGATACTTTTCAACATTTGGGCTATTGACCAGCTTGTTTTCCTTGTATAGCTTCTCAAGGAATCTCCTTAGCAACAAATTGCTGGAAAAGTTTTGGTCCCAGACGATGTCACGTCCGTGCAGAGCGGCTTGCGATAAGTAATAGGCATATTTCTTTTGCTTGAGGTCCAGATGTTGGAAAGCGTCATTTTTAAACCGCAGCAAGCAGTAGTCGTCGAAGTAATCGGGATCTAATTGGAAACCCGAGGAGTGAATGCGTTCTATTGTTTCCATTTCGGAAGGATTTAGGTTTGTAATGACCATACAATATAGCAAAATTAGCAGACCTGACAAGCGTACTAGAAAAAGACAACCCTCAAGCCAAGCTCAATCCAACAAATGCTGTTTTGAACTATCCCGCCAACCGGCTTGCGATGAATAATCGACGATGAAAATTTTCAAATCTGCCTGGGACGCGTAATCCACGAAAAAAACCTTGACGTCTGCTTGCGATGCGTAGTCCGCCATGTGCCAGAGCCCGTCGTTGCTTGCCTGCGATGAGTAGTCAACGTAATAAACTTTCAAATCACATTGTGATTCGTAATCAACGATGAAAACATCCAAATCGGCTTGAGAGCTGTAGTCTGTCTCAAAAACACGCTGGGCTTCAACATTTTGTGAGAAGAAAAGTCCAAATTGCAAGGAAGCAATAATAAGTGTTGGTGTTTTCATGGCAATATGCTTTTTATCAATCTACTCATCAAATTTAGGCCCAAAGTCATCGCTATCATCAAACGAAAAATTTGATTTCGTAGATGATCAGACACCAAACAGTTCAAAAATATTTTTTCAAATATCAGTGTTTTGTTCAATCTTGAAATAGGGCATTGATCAAGCGTCCCAAGCGATGCTTTCTAATAAGGGACAGCAGTACAATTCACTTTCAATGAATGACAAAGCCCCACCGTCAAAGATATTCTGATACCCGAGTTGGGCCTGAAACATGACAACGTTCAATGTGCTTTGGGAATACATCCCGAAGCAATTGAGTAGCTTTTCAACGACCGGGCTTGGCCGCCAACGAAGGCTTCACCAGGCAACATTTCCTCGACTCCTCGGGAATGAACACCTTGGGAAACGTCGTGATTCCAGAGGCACAAGTCGAGACCCTTGAAACGCCCCCACGAAAAATGAACTCGATTGAGGTAAGGGGGATCTGCCACGTAAAAACACGGTTTTTTTGCTGGTTTCTACGCACATAGCTCGCTGGATGATCAGAAGGGAGCATGAAGATATCGAGCGCGGTGGCTCATAATTGCGTATCCTTAGCCACTAATGAACAGCCATTTAGCGATGAGTCAGCAAGTCTTCAATATAAGGTTTGGACCGAGATCCTCGAGCAGTTTCAGATAGGGACAAGGCGTTCGACAAGCCGAGCGCAAAGCAATTTGCAGGGGTTTTTACGTGATTTCCCATCCGTCCCATTGCAGGGCTATGGGCGTTATTGACTAGATTGTCAATTATTATGCCCAAGGACATATAATGACCTGATGAATGTCATTGACAATACCGAAACACTTTTGTAACTTGTGGTTAATCTTAACAGGCAAACCCTTCATTAACTTAACACTTTTGGGCATGAACGAGCAAAAAGCAAAACAGATAGCAGAGGACATGAAGAATGGCAAGTCTCATATCCAGCAAGACAACCAAGGCATCAACCGCATCTATTACGACAGCGGGCATTATTGGAAAGAGCGAATCGATCAGCGCGACCGCTCGCACCAAGAACTCAATCCCAACGAAGTCATCACGTCTTTGCTTGATTTTCCCTATGCAACAAGGTGAAATTGAACATTCTGCGATTTACTACTTCTGATGGTGTACCCAGAAGCGCCTGACGGACAGTTTGCCAAGTCGGCAACTCCTCGGAACCAATTTCGCGTATGGATTTTAATACCTCACAAGGTTAAATCCATATTTCAGCCGCTTTGTCTTTCATTGTTCATTCAATCGACTAAATTTGACCTGTCTCAAGCTGGGGCGGGTCATTTTGTTCAATGGAAATGATATATTCAATGCAAGACCTGCGCAATCGGTTCCGAAATTCCCGCCAATGGTGCTGGAAATCCTGAAGGGGAGTCAGTGCAAGACCAATGGGGAATAGCATTGACGAGATGCGGGATATCGGAGCCTTTGAATTTCAACAAACTGTTTTCGAACCACAAACAATACGAGAAATGAAAGAAATTTTCAAAAATGAAAACTTGACCCTCAAACACGATGCGGACAAAGATTTGTTGGTCCAGCATTGGTACGGAGAGCTGGATGAGCTGAAGTACAAAAGCAACATGCTTGAAATTGTGAAACTTTCCGATACTGGATACAATTCAAAGTACAATCTGATTTATCCGAATCTCGGATTTATCATTACGGTTGAACTTCAAGCGTGGAGTTATGAGAATGTCTTGACCAAAGCGACTAGACTCGAAAAAGTGGCCTTTATAGTTCCCGAATCCATCCTCGAGCACATGATTGAAGTCATGTCGATGGAGCAGACCATGGAAGAGGCGGAGTCGCTCTATGAGACCCGCTACTTCGTAACAGTGGAAGAAGCGATGCAATGGCTCAGCGACTAAGAAGCAACCGAAGATTATGATGCGCTTCGAAGCATGGCTGACTTTTTTTCAGGTTCAAGCACAAATCTGTGCCAAAATGGCGCAGATTTGAAGCTATTGATGTGAATTTTCATAGTTTGGGCCAGTGGTCCAAGTTTTGAAAAGACAGTTCAAAACCAATCCATACGAAGCGATGAACCTTGAGAAATTCACACACAAAGGCCGTGAAGTGGTCAACAAAGCCATCGAAATCGCTGAAGCCCGAAAGAACCAGGGGCTAGAGCCAGGGCATTTGCTTAGTGCAATTCTCCATAGCGCGCCAGCGCTGACCCAATTTGTTTTTAATAAGTTGGGAATTAACGCGAAGGCCTTCGATCAGGTAATTGAAAAACAAATTGAATCTTATCCCAAAGTAACAGGGGGTGAGAATTTTCTTGGCCGTGATGCCGAAAAAGCCCTCAATGTTGCACAGCAGACTGCTATTGCGATGGGCGACCAGTTCGTGGCGGTCGAGCATATCTTTCTTGGAGTCCTGAAGGGGGCAGATTCCACCGCCAAGTTTCTCAAAGATTTGGGAATCAATGAGAAAAATCTTGTGGAGGCCATATCTGAAATGCGAAAAGGCAGCAAAGTCAACAGTCAGACGGCAGAGGATACATACAATGCCTTGGAACGTTTTGCAGTGAACCTAAACGAAAGAGCAAATTCCGGGAAGTTGGATCCCGTGATTGGACGGGACGATGAAATCCGAAGAATTCTGCAAATCCTCTCACGGAGGACAAAAAACAATCCCATTCTGATTGGTGAACCAGGAGTTGGCAAGACGGCCATCGCAGAGGGGCTTGCGCACCGCATCATCAAAGGAGATGTTCCTGAAAACCTCAAATCCAAGCTCATCTACTCGCTCGACATGGGCTCTTTGATTGCAGGCGCGAAGTACAAAGGCGAATTTGAGGAGAGGTTAAAGTCGGTTGTTCATGAAGTTATGGCTTCGGAAGGCGAAATCATCCTGTTCATTGACGAAATCCATACCCTGGTGGGTGCTGGCAAAAGTGAAGGAGCGATGGATGCCGCCAACATATTGAAACCAGCCTTGGCACGTGGTGAGTTACGTGCCATAGGAGCGACGACCTTAAACGAATATCAGAAGTATTTTGAAAAGGATAAGGCTTTGGAGCGACGCTTTCAGATTGTCATGGTCAATGAACCTGACACCGCTTCGGCTATTGCCATCTTGCGTGGGCTGAAAGAACGTTACGAAAACCATCACCAAGTTCGTATCAATGATCAGGCAATAATTTCCGCCGTTGAGCTTTCTCAGCGTTATATTTCCGATCGTTTTTTGCCTGACAAAGCTATTGACTTGATCGACGAAGCTGCGGCAAAACTAAGGATCGAAATGAACTCGGTGCCGGATGACTTGGATGAGATAGAACGCAAAATCCAACACCTTGAAATTGAGCGAGAGGCCTTGAAGCGTGATGGTACTCAGCTACAAATCAATAGAGTGGTACAGGAAATCGCAAATCTTGGTGCCATTCGCGACGAACTAAGGTCAAAATGGCAACTTGAGAAAAGCCGGATAGACCAGATTCAAAATCTCAAAAGACAGATTGAGGTTTTTAAAATCGAGGCAGACCAAGCCGAACGCAACGGCAACTATGGACGAGTAGCTGAGCTGAGATACGGAAAAATCAAGGAAGCAGAGTCAAGAATTGATAGCCTGCACGCCGAAATGGAACAGAGCAAAGGCGAGAACTCATTGATCAAAGAGGAGGTCAAGACCGAGGACATCGCCGAAGTTGTTTCGCGCTGGACTGGGATTCCGGTAAGCAAGATGCTTCAAAGCGAACGTGAGAAATTGCTCCACATGGAAGATGAACTTTCTCGTAGAGTGTTAGGCCAACGTGAGGCCATTGAAGCTATTTCTGATGCAGTTAGAAGAAGTCGTGCAGGATTGCAGGACAAGAAACGTCCCATCGGATCATTTATCTTCTTGGGTTCCACGGGTGTAGGCAAAACCGAACTTGCCAAGGCGCTTGCCGAGTTTCTTTTCAACGACGACAACCTGTTGACCCGCATCGACATGTCCGAGTACCAAGAGCGGCACTCTGTTTCCCGTCTGATCGGGGCACCTCCAGGCTACGTTGGTTACGACGAAGGCGGACAGTTGACAGAAGCTGTTCGGCGAAAACCTTACTCTGTTGTATTGCTCGATGAAATCGAGAAAGCTCATTCTGACGTATTCAACATCTTGCTTCAAGTCCTTGATGATGGGAGACTTACTGATAACAAAGGGCGAACAGTCAACTTTCGCAATACGATTGTCATCATGACTTCTAACCTCGGGGCACCTATCATTCAGCAAAGTTTCCAAGATGGCGCCGGTCAAAGCGATGAAGCACGGCTTGAAAACACTAAAAAACTGGTATTCGATTTGCTCAAGAAAACCTTGCGACCAGAGTTCCTCAACCGCGTTGATGAGACGATCATGTTTACACCGCTTAGTCGCTTCGAAATCGAGCAAGTTGTTAACTTGCAGTTCGAATTGCTGAAGAAGACGTTGGAGGCCAGTAGCATAGACTTGATTTTGACGGATTCTGCAAAGCGTTGGCTGGCAGACATTTCCTATTCCCCACAGTTTGGTGCTCGTCCTGTGAAGAGGATGATTCAAAAGCACTTGATGAACGAGCTTTCTAAAAAAATACTTGCCAACCAGATTGATAAGACAAAAGCAATCGTGGTGGATTTTGACGGAATTGAGATTGTATTTACTAATACTTGATAGCATGATCAACAAGCCTCGCTCGGACTTGGTACGGTGAGGCTTGTTGAATTTTTTCTTATCGGTAGCTTTCCATCTGGGACAAAAATGTTATCTTCATTCCAAAACCATACCCGATGGCAATAGCAGACTCTCAAATCCTTGATTCAAAGCAAACCGATTGGTTGACGGGACTGTTTTTGCTGCCCCGCCGTCCGTTTTCCCTGAGTGAGTTGGGAAAACTCTTGCGGACCCCAGTCGAATCTACTGTTTATGAGGCACATGAAGAACTGCCTCGTAATCCGATCACCTTTATTGAAAAGCTAAGCTTGTGGGCTCGCTTGCGCATTCCATCATTGGCGAAGTTTGACGCCTACCCTCCGGTGGACAATCAAGGGGTTGCGATAGAGTTGGGTGTTGTCGAAACAGGACAAATTCGTGAGCTCTCCGAGTTATTCTTGTGCTTGGAAAAGCTCGTAGAACAAGGGTTTCTTGTGAAGGATTCTGATGATGCCTATCTTTTCAATGATTCAAATCCAGCAAATCCAAAGGCTACTCAACGCGTACAGGCAAATTCTAGGTCCTTAGCTTTTGGACTGGCAATGAGTTTATACCTACATCCCTATGGGACACCATCCCACAAGTTCGAACTTTATAGTCTGGCATTACAAATAGTCGAGAAAACTACGCCTGAAACCTACGAACAGGCTATGCTGCTCAACAATTTGATTCGATTCGACCTTTGGAAACGGAAGCATGATTTAGCGATTGAACACGCTGAAAAATCATTACGCGTACTTCATGAAATCAATTTCCACGATTCTATACTCCCACTTACAGTAATGCGGAATCTATTTCTTGTTTTAGAAGAAATTGACAATCACGAGGCTATGCTGTCATGTGCTGAACAGGAACAGGATTTTGTGGATAAAAACAGGAACAATTCTGCCTTATTGTCTTTACCACATGGGATTAACAAATTTGCGCCAAAACGAGAAAAACAACATCCCAACGATGAGTTGAAGCATCAACTTGTCATCTTTTCAGGAAAAAGTGTTTCGTATTTGCCAATTGATTATGGTTTGACAAATGTTTACGATAGGATTTCCGTATGCTATTTCCGGCTTGAAAATTTTGAGAAGGCTGTTGAGTTGGGTCAACTCGCTTTGGCTGACCATTTGAAAATTAAGAGCAAAGTCTCTACCTTATCGTTGTTGTATTCCAATCTATCTGTTTTCTACTCAAGGCTGGGTGATGATTCTAAAGAAAGAGAATATGCTGAAGAAGCGATAAAATGTTTTGAAACATTGTACGCCAAAGATTTGCCCGAGTTTGCAATTTCGTACCAAAATATGGCGGAAAGCTACTTTATGGCCGAAAACTGGGAAATGACCATATTGTATTCCAACAAAGAAATGAGCATTCTGAAAGCCTTGGCACGAGAAGAAGAAATAGAGTGGTCGGAAGCCGATAGGCGAGCATATTTCGCAAGGAAACAATTGCAGCGGTTGGGTTCGAGGCTAGTCTAAAATCTTGTTTCACTTGACATTAGGCAAAAAACAGATGTTCTAAATGTAATTTTGCTTATTATTGTGGCTTAACCTAAAACCCATTTTGATGACAGCAAGAATATGCCTCTTCATTATTTCCCTTCTTGTGCTTTCATGCTCCCGACCAAAGCAAGAAAGCGACACTGATTTTTCCCTTGAAAAGTGGCTAACTCATTATGAACTTTCTGGATATGTTGAGACACCCACATATTCGGAAACAATTGAATACTCAAAAAGACTGGCGGAAGCTTCGCCTTGGGTCAGTTACCAAAGTTTTGGACATTCGGGATTGGGCAAGGATCTGCCTTTGTTGATTGTCGATAAGAATGGAAACACAAATCCAGTGGCAATTCGACAGTCAGGTAAAGCGATTTTCTTTGTCCAGGCCTGCATTCATGCCGGAGAGTCTGATGGCAAGGATGCTGGATTAATGCTAATCAGGGATATGGTCATAACACGACAAAAAGAGAATCTCTTGGATAACGCCAGTTTCGTCTTCATTCCCATTTTCAACGTGGATGGCCATGACCGCTTTGGCCCAAACAATCGGCCAAACCAGAATGGGCCTGTTGAAATGGGCTGGCGAACGAATGCTTCAAACTTGAACTTGAATCGGGATTACCTGAAAGCCGACAGCCCGGAAATGCGGGCTTGGCTTGAACTTTATTTGCATTTTCTCCCCGACCTTTTTGCAGATTGCCATACAACTGATGGCGCTGATTATCAATACCCTATGACATATTCAATCGAGACCTACGGCAATATTGACACAGCCTTGGCCCGTTGGCAGTCCGAGACTTTGGAACCTTATCTTATTCGAGAAATGGCCAACGACAGCATGCCTATCTTTCCCTATGTCTCCTTTCGCGAGTGGTACAATCCCCGTAGTGGATTGGTCAAATCTGCCGCATCGCCAATGTATTCGCAAGGCTATGCGGCACGGCAAAACAGGCCAGGAATTTTGCTAGAAAGTCATAGTCTTAAAGACTATCGTACTAGGGTTGACGCACATTACAAAATGCTAGAGCATATGCTTGAACTTTTGAATCAACGTGGAGATGAGTTGGCAATTCTGAACTTGGCGGCAGATGCGAGAACCTCCTCTAGTGATTTTCGGAATGACCCTCTGGCTGTCTCGTTTCAAACATCTTTCAGTGATAGCACGATGGTCGATTTTTTGGGTTTCGAAATGCAACAGCGTGTAAGTGATTATAGCGGTTCCACTTGGTATGAATACTTTCCCGATAAGCCTCAGACATTTGCCATGCCGATGTTTGACAAGGTCGAAGTCAAGCATTCCGTCTTTTTACCCGAGGCCTATTTGTTGCCACCACAATGGACTCAAGCGGTCGAGCTGCTTCAAACTCATGGGCTGGCCTGCTCTGGATTGGCCCAAGCGATTGAAATTGAGGTAGAAAGCTATTACTTTTCTGATGTCTCGTGGTCGGCTAGACCATTTGAAGGGCGGTTTCAATTGAGCTTCAAACAGGAATCGCAGAAGGAAAGAGTCCTTTTTCCGCAAGGAACCTGGGTCATTGACATGAACCAACGAGGAGCCCGGGTGGCCGCGAGTCTTCTCGAGCCACTGGCTACTGGATCTTTGCTGGAATGGGGGTTTTTCAATCCCATTTTTGAGCAGAAAGAGTACGCAGAGTTTTACGTGTTGGAAAAGTTGATTCCTGAAATGTTGAAAAATGATCCTGCACTCAATGCCGATTTTGAATCCATGATGACGGATTCGGCATTTCGCTCAAGTCCCAGAACGATAAACAATTGGTTCCTATCAAAATCGAAATACTGCGATGTCATGAAAGACAAGTATCCTGTTGGACGTTTAATGAGCCGTGACGTGTTGAATGGACTGAAATATTTGCAGTAGGGACATAAATGAACTAACTTCAACCAGCACGACAGAAACAAATTCCAATGACCATGAAACGATTCTTTCTCCTATTCTCATTCATCTTTCCAGGGCTACTCCTGGCACAAAAGGAAGCGAACATCTGGTATTTCGGTTCTGTCGCTGGCCTTGATTTCAATAGTGGTTCGCCAGTTTCTCTAAGTGATGGGGTGATTGACCACATAGAAGGATGTGCGACCATTTCTGACAAGGATGGCAATTTGCTATTCTACACAGATGGCATGACGGTTTGGAATCGGCTTCACATGACGATGCAAAATGGTGAAAATCTTTTGGGAAATCAATCGGCATCTCAATCAGGGGTGATAGTTCCGCACCCAGGTAATTCAAATTTGTACTATATTTTCACTGTTGATGATTGTTACAATGAGTTGATTAATGGCTTGAGATTTTCAATCGTTGACATGAGTATGGATGGTGGTTTGGGTGCTGTTACAAATCAGAAAAATATCATGCTAAAAAGTAACTCGGCGGAAAAAGTTACGGCCACCTATCATGCCAATGGAAAAGATATTTGGGTTGCAGGTCATGGCTTTCAGAGTAATGTGTTTTACATTTATCGTATAACTGAGGCAGGTCTCAACCTGACTTCATTCGACCAAGCCATCGGTTCAGTCCACCAAGGCAATAACGATTGGAGTGATCTCTGCGGTGATAGGGGTTCAGCGCGAGGCTACATGAAATTCTCGCCTGATGGGAGAAGGCTGGCAGTAGCTGTTACAAAAACATCAATTCTAGAGGTGTTAAATTTTGACAAGCAGACTGGTTTGTTAAGCAATCCTTTGCTAATCAACGAACGAGCTGACCCCTATGGGCTCGAGTTCTCGATTGATGGTACAAAGCTCTACGTGACGCACTGGTACGATTCGAACCGTCCTTTGGTTCAATATGACCTGAACAATAACGCCTTTTCTACCAGTTTCATATCCAATGGATATGAACTTTCTGGCATTCAAATGGGTACAGATGGCAAGATTTACATAACCCAGCCGAACACGCAGGCAATGGCAACAATACAGCAGCCAAATTTGCCGGGACTCAATTGTGGTTTCAATACGAATCGCATTAGTTTGTCTGGAACTGCTTTGTATGGACTGCCAAATTTCATTCAGTCATTTTTTTATAATTTCAGCATTGCAGCCGAGTTCTTTTGTTTAGGAGATACAACTGAATTTAATTTTGCTTCCTCTTCTGAAGTGGATTCTTTACTATGGACATTCGGCGATCCTGCTTCAGGTTCCAATAATATTTCGAGAGCAATATCACCGACTCATCATTATAGAAATGCAGGAACATATCAGGTTAGCCTACAAATATGGTATAATAATGGCGAGCTTCAGACATTGAGCAGGGCGGTTCAAATATATCAACTTAGTACGAGTCTTGGTCCTGACTTGGAGAACTGTGGACCCCTTTCAATAGGCCCAGGTGGTGGATTTACGCGCTATGTTTGGCAAGATGGAGCGTCCGCCAGCACCTTTCTGGCGGATAGCTCAGGTACATATCATGTTTGCGTAACAGATTTCAATGGGTGCGAGGATTGTGATACCATTGTTCTTGATATATTCGAGGCTCCTGTTTTGGATTTGCCAGCGACACGATATGGATGTGAAGCGCAAGAAACAATCCTAGAAGGGCCTCCCGGTTATGATCGTTATGTATGGTCAACTGGCGATACGACTTCTAGCATCAACGTCACCGCCCCAGGTAATTATCTACTTACGATATTCAATGAAAAATGTTCAGCGACTGATAATACGTGGTTTATCGTTTTTCCAGGTCCTGAAGTCAGATTAGGAAATGATACGATGATTTGTGAAGGTCTGCCTATCGAGTTAAGAGCCTCAATTTCAGACAATGTCTCTTCAATTCGTTGGTCTGATGGTAGCACTGGTGATTTGTTGGTGGTCAGTGATTCAGGAACTTATTTCATAGAAGTCTTAACGAATCAAACCTGTTCATCGCGTGACAGTATCCAAATTTTTACTAGAGATTGCACTTCATTCCTGGAAGCTCCAAACGTCATGACTCCCAATGGTGATGGACGAAATGACGCTTTTAGAGTGAGTCATGAGAATTTAATTCTGTTTAAAGGCGCAATCGCCAATCGTTGGGGCGAGATTCTATATGAATGGGATGACCCAGAGCTTGGTTGGGACGGTCAAGTGAGCGGTAAACTTGCATCGAAGGGAGTTTATTACTACTTGATTGATGCCATAGGCGAGGATGGGATTGAATACAAGCTAAGCGGAGCATTTCACCTGTACGATGAGTAAACCCTCCACAAGAAACCCTCATCCCAATTTTTTCCATCTCGGATAGGAGTTTTTTTCTATATTTTTTAGCAAATCTAATCGAAAGTAAAATGAAAAGAATAGGTCTCTTGGTAATATTTTTCTCAAGGCTTTGCATTTGCCAGGCTGATGAGGGACTTTGGATACCGATGTTGCTCGAAAAGTACAACATCGACGATATGAAATCAAGAGGTTTTCGCTTAACTGCGGACGACATATACAGCATCAACCATTCTTCCATGAAAGATGCGGTTTGTCTTTTAAGTGACGGCGCTACTGCTGCGATGATTTCAGATAATGGTTTGATAATCAGCAGTTTTTCTGCCCTTTACCATAGAGTGCAACAGCATAGTGTTGGCCGTGATGATATTCTGAAAAGTGGGTTTTGGGCAAATTACACTGCTGACGAGCTCAAATATTTTGACATGACAGCGCAGTTTTTGATTCGTATTCAGGATGTTACACGTCACGTTCTTGAAGGTGTTGAGGAGGGGCTCGATGAGCGCCAGCGCCAAAATCGAATCGCGAACAATATTCAGTATCTGACCGCAGAGGCACGCGAAGATACGCCCTACGATGCGAAGATATTGTCATTTGATTTTGGGAACGCTTACTATCTTTTTGTCACGCAAACATATTATGATTTGCGCCTGGTGGCTGCTCCTCCTGAAAACCTAGCCTATTTCGGGAGTGTCCACGAACGGTTCGAAGCGCCACAACATGCGGCGGACTTTCTAATGCTACGTATTTATACAGGCCCTGGAGGAGAGCCTGCGGGTTATTCAATTGACAATAAACCACTTAGGCCACGAAAATTCTTTCCGATTTCGATTGAGGGTGTGCAGGAAAACGACTTTGTGATGATGTTGAGCTATCCTAAAATAACAACTCCTTTTATAACGTCACATGCGATTGAAATATTGTATGGGCCTGACACACTAACTTCAGAACGTCTCAAAGCACAAAAATTCCGGATGATCGAATCTACATTGCACCTTAACCGCGACATGGAACTAGCATATTCTCAGGCATATACAGTCTTAGGCGAGGACATGAAACGTGATTCCCTGATTTCCAACGAAGTTGCACGAACGAATCTTGTGGCAAATTGGCGCGACAGGGAAGCTGATTTTTTCCGTTGGGCAAGAGGCTCGCAAATTGTTCAAAATAGTCAGAACTTTGCCAGTCTTGAAGATGATTTTAAATATGTTTTTGATAGTTTGCGCAGAGTTTGGGAACTCTCAAGCTACGTGAATCAGGGTGTGTTAGCGATAGAGGCGATAAACTTGGCCTATAAGTATGATGTACTTATCGATGTTGCGCAAGTTCAGGTCGGACAGCTTGAACGGAAGTTCCTTATTGAAAGGGCGACCACGCAACTAGGCATGGAGGTGAATCGGTTCTTCAAGCGATATGATGCGGAACTTGATCAAGAGGTTTTTCGTTATATGATGCAAGAATATGCTCGAAATGTTCCGGATGAGTTTCAGCCTGCTTTTATGGAGGATATTCGCTCACGCGAATATCAACGCGATCCAATTGCATTTGTCAAAGAGCTGTATGCCCAAAGTTTCCTGACAGACAGGCTGAGAGCGGTCGAAACTCTAGCTGACTATGATGTTTCTGACAATATCATGATAGAAGCAGACCCACTATTTTTGATTTTCAAACAGTTTGAATTGTTGAGACGTCAAAAATTGCAACCTCGTCTGGACGAACTTCTTTTACAGTTGTATGGCCTCAACAGAAACTATGCGAAGGGACTCAAGGCGATGATTCCGGACAGTGTTTTTTACCCTCAAGCCAACGGCACACAGCGCATTTCTTATGGCAGGGTGCGTGGTTACTCGCCACAAGATGCTGTTGAGTTGTCATTTTACGCAACTGTGCATGGTCTCGAGCAGAAGCAGGTCTATCATGCTGATGATCCACATTATCAGCTTCCCCAAGACTTTCTAAAACTGTTGGAAAATGAAGATTTTGGCCCTTACTCCAATGGCAATACCATTAGAACTTCATTTTTGCACGATGCGCACTCTGCCAAGGGCTCTGAAGGCGCGCCAGTCATCGATGCTTGGGGCCGTTTGGTTGGTGTTCACATTTCAGCCAATGGGCCTGGCCAGATTGGTGGATTTCAGTACGATCCAACACGCTATAGAAGCATTGCCCTCGATATTCGTTATGCGCTGTTCCTGTTGGACAAATTGGGCCATGCCAACAAAATTATCGACGAATTGGACATTGTTGAGCTTCGAAATTGAGCGTGATTGCTCAATATAAGTCCCAATTTCCGCGCAGATAGTATTGATGCAGAACCGGTTCGTGGACACGGTTGATGCATACGCTATCGGTTTGTGAACCTGGGTAAATATTTTTTCCAAAAGAAGTTATCAGCAATAAGCTTTCGTTGTTCATCCATTTTGTGGGTACGTTGATTCGCAGTTCCCGAACAGTCTTTTTAAGGCTGTCTGGCGATTGCGATTTGCTACCCAGGACCCACCCCCATTCTCCCAAGGTCAAGATTTGATTGTGCATAGGGAGTGTTGCGAAGCCTGCTGACGCGATGGTCATGTCAATACATCGAAATGCTTTTGTGGCATAGTATGGACTTCCAGCTTGAGTAACCAAAACACCATCAGGACGGAGTCGCTTGTAGCAAAGTCGGTAGAATTCGTGAGAGTATAGTCGTCCTAACTCAATGGTTTTTGGATCTGGCAGGTCGATCAATATGCAGTCAAAAAACTTCTCGGTCTGTTCCAAGAAAGTGTAGCCATCCTGATTCACGATTTCAAGTTTGCTCGACCACATGGCACTATCGTTCTGGGCCAAAAGAACTGGATGTTCGCGGCCCAGATTCGTCATGGTCGGGTCCAAGTCAACAAGAGTAACATTTTGAACACTTGAATATTTGAGCACTTCACGCAATGCGCATCCGTCACCGCCTCCCAAGATCAGCACTTGGGAAGGATAGGGGTGCAGGCTCATTGCCGGGTGTACCAACGGTTCATGGTAAGCCTCTTCGTCAAGCGTGCTTAGTTGTTGGTTTCCGTTTATGAATAGCCAGTGGTTGCCTCGCCATTCCGTGATGACGATGCGTTGGTATCGGCTTTGTTCAGCATAAATTACTTTGTCTTTGTACCTTTTTTGCTCACCAAACAGTATTATCTGTTCAGCATTATACATTCCGACAAAAATCATAATAAATACTAAAATTGAAAGGCTCGCCAACTGCCGAAAATGAGATATGCCCAATGAATGTCTCAAAATCATAATCAGCCCAAACGCGACGCTGAGGTTGATGATTCCCAAAGCGAATGGAGTGTAGGTCAGCCCGAGATAGGGAAGACCCACGAAAGCGAAAAGTAGGCCGCCAACAAGGCTTCCATAGTAGTCTTTTTCAATGATCGATGCCACATTGACCCTTAGACTCTCGAACGAGTCGTTCAGGCGAACAACAAGTGGTATTTCCATGCCGACAAGTAAGCCGATGGCTATTCCAAGAGCGTATATTACTATCCCGACCGCTGGAAGGAAAGACGCCGCTGTGTACGCGACCATAGAGGCGAAGGCTACGAGTAGCGAAAGCAAAAGCTCCAGCGTGACGAATTTGTGCAGGAGATTGTTCTCAAAATGCCGACTTAGGCTGCTTCCAAGCCCCATAGCGAACATCATAACGGAAACCATCAGCGTCCATTGCAGGACGGAGTCTCCGAGAAAATACGTTGCCAATGTGGCAAGCACATACTCGGCGACTATTCCTGAAAGGCCGGTCGCAAATAATGATATTTTAAGAATATTTGACTCAAGTTTGACCATTCGATTTCGATTTGTATATTTGCTTTTGAACTGAAAGATACAAAAACGAAATGGAAAGTGCAAATATGAATGATATTATCTCAAATTCAGAAATTGAGAATGTCCATTTAGAAACCAAAACATGGAAATCTCAGCCTTCGTTTAACCAGAGGTACGAGCCTGTTCGCTCCAAGCTCTTTGAAATGCTCGTTGTTGGAAGCGCATTGGGCAATATATTGGATATGGTTTTTGTCTCGGAGCATTTCGTTTCATTCGCGCTCAATACAGTGAATGTAATGATTTCGTTTATAGGGTTCTTTTTGTACAAAACAAAATCATTTTCACTCAAAAGCGCTTCAATTTTACTTTTTTATGTGATTGTACTCAACCTCATTGTCAGCCTTACACTTCGAGAAACCAATTCTGAATTTATCGCCTTTGTGTTTAGAATATCGTTAGTCGTTGGCGCTTTTCTGCCTTTTATGGCTTTCATGGTTGGAAAAGTTCACGCTGTTTTCATGGGAATGATAGGCATAACAAGCTATATCTATTTTGGGGCTCAAGATGGAAGTTCGTTTCTTTTGGCTAGCTTGCCACTAGTTGTTGTTATTTTTGTTGTCTTGACTTCCGCTTCATACTATTTGATCGATTTGCTTCACAGAGCGCATGAAGAGCAAGGGGTCTTGATTGCCAATTTGGAGTCCCAGCAAAATCGTATTCGCCGCAACAACAAGGAGTTGAAGGCCGCGATTGCTGATAAGGACAGATTATTCTCAATTTTGGCCCACGACTTGAAAAATCCAATCGGCAACATCATAACCCTCAGTGGCTTGATGGCTGAAAATATTCACAACAAGGAGCACGATGATTTGGTCAGAATCGTTGACATAATATCCCAATCGTCCAAACAAAGTTTGTTGTTGCTTTCTAATCTGTTGGAGTGGTCAAGAAGCCAGACAGGTCGAATCAAATTTGCTCCTGCCTGGGTTCATTTGTTCAAAAAAGTTGAAGAAATCATAAAACTGGAAGCTGGACGATTAGCCGAAAAGAATCTTGATTTTCACAACGACGTTCCTATGGACTTGCTGGTACGAGCCGATGAATCCATGCTTAAAGTTATACTTATGAACTTGATTTCCAATGCCATAAAGTACTCAAAACCTGAAGGAACAATTTATGTCACTGCTCATGTGGTAGCCTCCGAGTTTTCGATAGAAGTTCGAGACTCTGGCGTTGGTATGGACGAGAAGCTAGTAAAAGCCAACCTGAGCGGTGAACATTCAGCAAGTCAATCTGGCACATTTTCCGAGCAAGGTAGTGGTTTGGGCTTGTTGTTGGTTCGCGACTTTGTGGCTCGTCATAAGGGACGTTTTGAGCTTGAAAGTAAGCCAAATCTTGGTACGACAGCAAGGATTTTCTTGCCTGAAATTCAAACTTAGCCAATGGAAACGTTCGCCGTCAATGGAAAAACTTCTCGGAGAAGACATTTACAACTTCAACCAAGATTAGAATGATGATGATGATTTCCAGCATGTTGCTGTGCTTCTGGTGCAGCAAATCCCTATAGAGGTCAAGATTTTCTTTGATGATTTGCAAATTGTAGTCGATGCCTCGAAAGCGGGGTTGAATGTCGAAGGTTTTTCTCATACCACTGTCCACTCGGCTTAGATATTCGTCTTCCCAGGTCGAGTCTGGCCGATCAACGACGTAGAGCTGGTCGATGATGTTGTTCTTGACATTCAATGTTTTGCCAATAAATTTGAGCAGCGACTTGGTTCCAATGGTCAACTTGCCTTTGTTTTCGAGCATTCGGGTATAGTGGTAGGTCTGGTCCAGCATTTGGCTGGCAAGTTGCTCATAATGTTCTAGCACCACCGATTGGCTCACGTTGAGCATAACAAGGCGCAAGACTTCAGGCGAATAGCGTGAAAGGAAAACTTCATTGTGTCCAAATTTGTCATGTTGCGAATCGGGGTGAAGCACAAATTCCTCGCTAAGTTTTTCTGGAAGTGGATTCTTGACAAAGTTATTCAAAAAGTCAAGTGTTTCACTGATTTTTAGCTCATCATAACCACAAAATGATACCGCACCGAATGAAAGTACCTGCAGATAACTATCGTTTTCGTTCTTGAAGAATAACTCAGTACTGGTGAAGCGGACAAGCAGTCCTGTATATTGGCTGCGAAACCGCCGGATGTCAATATCATCAGCGATTTGAAACGATTTGATTCTTAACATTTCGATTTAATGTGTTATGATTTATACTTCGCTAGTATTTCTCTTTCAAGAAGGCGAAATTGAATTCGGCACGAAATTATCAATTCTTCGCAGCTAAAAAAAATTAAGAATTGCCAATATTTGTTTATATTCGTACTTACAAGCCATTTCTCAACCAAACCAAACCATTAACATCATGAAAACAAGCATTTTCAGATTCATTGTGCTGTTTATGGCAGCACTAGCATCTTCCCAAGGTTTTTCGCAAGTCGATATCTATGACATGAGTTTAGAGGAGCTCATGAACATGACCGTAACCACCGCTAGCCAGACTCAAGAAGGAGCCAACAGGGCACCTGCCACCATGGTCGTCATCACGCAAGAGCAAATTCGTATGCGAGGTTATCGGTCTGTTAATGACATCATCATGGATTTGCCGGAAATGATGGTAACAGGAAAGAGTTGGGAAGAAATGACTCACAAGGTCAGCTCGCGTGGCCTCTTTGGTGCGCGCTATATCTTGTTGATGATCAATGGTCAACGGGTAAGCGCCGCAACGGGTGAGGAATACTCTTATGCAGAACATTTCCCCCTCTTTATGGCAAAGCAGGTTGAAATACTGTTGGGGCCTGCGTCTGCCCTCTATGGTCCTGATGCCGTCTCTGGCGTCATAAACATTGTGACTGACACGCAAGATACCAATGACATGGCTAATGTTGATTTGAACTATGCCAATGGGAATTACATGTTCGGGAATGCCTATCTTCGCAAGCGGATTGCTGACGATGCCGCCTTCAGCCTAGGTCTGCAAGCCATGGACGATCAGGGCTTTGACCTGGCCGATCGTTTCGAAGAGATGGGCTACGATTTATCTGACTATCAATCGGGTACATTCAATACTGAATTTGGCCCAATGACACCCGAGGCCCCCTTTAGCACCGAATTGACAGCGCCGAGAAATTCTTATGCGGTTTACGCCAACCTAAGACTTCAGGATTTGAGCGTGGATGTTTTTACAAATATGTATCGGTTTTCAACTGCGATGCCCAATTCGCCCAGCAATGCAATTTACAACGACGATGTTTTTTTCAAACAGCGCGTTACTTCAGCAGCAGCCAATTACCGCAAGGCCATTGGTGATTTGACATTTCTAACCACTTTGCAGGGCTTGCTCTACAACCTAGACCCCAATTCAAATTAAGTAAGGATTCAAAATTAGCTTAGTCTAAATGGGGAGAATTTGATGACGAGGTTTGTCCCCACGTTGGCAAGGCAACGGTTGGCGG
>JFJP01037230.1_pt1 | contig 36359 bp, 34 predicted proteins | sample 431651 | NCBI WGS metagenome assembly JFJP01 (sample SAMN02602958, study PRJNA72255) | Microbial mat metagenome, whole genome shotgun sequencing project. | biome: fresh water; feature: sink hole; material: water; isolation source: purple microbial (photo- and chemosynthetic) mats found in... | reverse complement strand
GTAAGGCACCGTTAATATCCATGCCAAGTATGGTGTCCTTGGGCGGCATTACATTAGGACTCCACCACACAATACCACCTGAGTAATCGACAACACCTTCAGCGTCACCTATCAGTTCACCAAACCCATTGTCGGTACAGGTCTTGGCAGTTGCGGGGGTGCCATCCAAACTCCACGTCATAGTCAAACCGGAGGGTTGAATTGCACGGGGGCCATTGCCATTAGTAATTTCACCAGCGGTATTTATTGGCACGGACATACGGTCAAACCGGCGCAGCTTGGTGGTAGTACCGTCTTGGGCAGTAGTGGCTTCAATCCATTGAAAAATGATGGCGCTATCAACGTCAGGTAGGGCACCACAGGTAACGCTAACGGTGCCAGTGTCATAATTGATTGTGCCAGCCCCATAAGAGCTATCCAAACCTGTGAGAGTGCCACCGCCATAGTCTTTTAGAACGTACCAGCGGCGTGCTGCCATGAAACTAACCGTCAACGATCCGGGTTTTGGAGTCGGGTCAAGTGAGCGTACATAAGAAATAGAACGTGATTCTTGGGTGACCGGGAATCCCGTACTTTTCAGCGAACCTTCAAATTTGGCGGCTGGTTTGTAAGTGACAACGTGGTTACCACCAGTTGAACCAAAAATGTTGGACAATAGCGTTATTGTCCCGTTTTCATAATCAACGGTGCCAACTTGGATGGCACCGTTCATTAGCATACCACCTTTGTCACTCAGAGATATACCGTCACGAATAACTGACAGGCTACCGGGCAGAATCATGCCACCAATAAAAATGCTCTGGCTGGTGGTGAACCCGAGATTGATATTTTGAACCAGAACATCCCCAGCCTTTACCAGTGCGAATGTCTGTTGGGTTGGGCGTGAGTCTGCAATAGGTATTTCAGTCTGGGCACTAGGCACCAACTGGGTGTACATAGATGCGCCGTGGATTGTGAAGTCCCCCATTGCCGCTGGCGAGGTCAAGGGCACCACCCCCACGTAAGTACCAGCATCAGCCACCACAGTGTCACGGGTCAACGCACCAACACCTTTGGTGATACCGTTGACAACCGTGGATTCTTTCTTGCGCTGGAATTCACGGGAATGTGGCGAGCCGGGAAAGTCGTACTGGAGGGCATCACTGATTTCAATGGATACCACTCGGGCTAGGTAGTCTTCACCTTTTTTATCGTCATAGAACTTCTTGACCAGACTGGACACCTTGGTTGAACGGACGTACTGAAGGTACTCATTTGCAGCGCCTTCATTGTGAATAATCACCCACGTGTGGCCCACGTTGATAATTTCCTCCTCAGGGCGTTGGAAATACTGGAGCACTCGTTGACCCGCAATGTGGTTCTCAAACAGGTAGGGCTGTAGTTCAGGGCCACGATTCAGGTACGCTTCAATGCGTTTCTGGGCCTCAAACCGGGTGTCAAAAGTCAGCTTATTGGAAAAAAGTGTGATGCTTACCCGGGGGTCAGCCGGGGGTTCAGCCACAATCACGTTTGCACCAAAGTACACATCCGTGTCTGGGGTTTGGACTGACAGAAAGGTTTTTCGCAGAGATACCCGGCCACCAGCACGGTCTAGTTCTGAAATGTCAGGAAAGATGGCGTTGGACAGACCGTCAACGATTTCCAATCCTGTGGGGGCACCACCACCCTCAACAACGTCTGCCATCACAGCAGACTTCAACAGTTTCACATCACCGGATTGAATCGCCATGGTTATACCTCAATCAGTCTCAACGCAATAGTGTACCAAGCATCGGGGGTAGGCTCTGGGAAGCCCTTTACGGGTTTTGATTCGAGTGCCGTTTCCGAACTCCTAAACATGACAGTAAACTGCCGTGTATCGTCTGGGTATTCTAGCACTAACGTCATCTTCCTAGTTGGGTCTTGTGCCCACTGGTAAAGCTGAGTAACCACTGACCGGCGCACCCAGCACATATCTTCTCCCGGGGGTTCCAGAGTGATTGTTCGGCCTTTTTGTTTTACAGCGGTTTCAACCAACATGGCACCTGTGAGGGTGTATGAGTAAGTCGCAGACACTGGTGACCATGACAGTTCGTCTGTCCAATTGAGGGAGTCTGGGAGGGCCACTTCTACTAGGCTGACCTGATCTATGAGTTTCATGTTTTACTTTCTGCGCAATTGATTTCACATCGAACGGCTTTTCAGTTCGCCCAAAAGACTCAGCAGGTTCTTGGATTGATCGTCCGTAGCCTGTACTGTAGCCCTACTTCCGTTACTCCGCAGATCAACTTGCATCATTTGCGGGGTTGCAGCGCCGGGAACCGAACCACCTTTTTCAAAGGCGAATCCGATATTGCCCAATTCAATGCTTGGTGCAATAAAATCCATGGCCCCGCCAATGACCCCACCAACAGGGCCACCGTCTGCAAAGTGTAGGGGTGCCCTACGGGATTTTGGCCCTTCAATGTCCCCGTTAAGGTAGCTCAACATGCTACCCCCCAAGCGGCTAACCGTGTCCTTTGGAACCACAATCTCACCGGGCATCAGTATAGACCGGGCGCGGCCACGCACGGGGGATGTTTCCAGCTTGGGCATGGACTTGGCACGTTCCATCAGGCCCAAGATGTTTCCAGCACCATGCATTTGAACCGCAGATTTCCTGATAACGAAAGCGCCTTGATCCAATGTGCGGTGTATGCTATCGTGATTTCCGGCCCCCGGAACTGTGCCACCGGTCATATGCGGGGCGTTAGTCAAGCCAGCAGTAGCGTGTGATGGCACTTCACCACCGTCAGCGAAAGCCATGATGCCACCGGTCAGACCACCCAAGCCGAACATGTTGGTTTTGGTCACAAAAATCTCGTGAGTAGAAGACGTTGAAGCCGAAATGTCGTTGATAGCCTCAAACACTGCATCAGCTCTGGGTTCAATGGCGTGAACCCCCTCGGTATCAGACAGCGTGGTGTCAATCTCAGTATCTACCGCTGACGCATCGGTTTCAATGGTGTGGGTTCCGTAAGTTTCTTTCCCATCAAGGGTGTCGGATATTTCAGAATCAGCCGACGCTATTTCTGTGGTGTCGATACCCACAATAGCTTCTGGGGTTAGGTCACCCAACGCAGATATGTCACCCTCAGCATTGGCAAGGTCTTCTGACGCATCAACCCCAGCGGTAGCGATTGGGTTTAGGTCTCCCAACCCCATAATCTGACCTTCAGCAGTACCGGTCTCCGCATAAACATTGGCTGTGCTTTCAGAATCAGGGGTGTTGGCTATCTCGTCCAGTTTTCCTTTGGCAGTATCAGTTTCAGCATTGACCGTATGCGTAGAGGATGCAGATTCTTCCTTCAAAGCAGGGTCAATTTGACCCGATTTCACTTCACTGGCGTTGGTCTCCAAATTGTGGTTTGACGTTACGTCTGTGGCAGCAAGAGCCTGATCCACCTTTTGATCCACCTCACCTGCGTTGGTTGTGATGTTGTGGGCAGAGCCGACTTCACCCCCTGAAGTCATAGCCGCATCAATGGCACCTTTGGCTTCTTCAGCGTCAGTAGCCACGTTGTGGGTGTCAGTAATGTCCCCCAAAGAGCGCATAGCCGTGTCAATCAGCGGGGCAGTAGTATCCGCATCAGTGGATACGTTATGGTTGTCCGTAACGTCACCGTTAGAAGCCATTGCGTCATCCACCTTGGATTTAGCAGCTTCAGCGTCTGTACCCACATTGTGATTGTCCGTAACGTCACCCAATGATTTCATTGCGTCATCAATTTCAGGTTTCTTATCCTTAGCGTTGGACTCAACATCGTGGGTGGAAACGGCTTTATCCGCTGGCTTCATTGCAGCGTCAATCTCAGTCTTCTTTTCCTTGGCATTTGAATTGAGGGTGAAATCAGCTTGGGACTTGACCCCGTTTATGTCCGACAGCAGCTTCCTAGCGTATTCAAGGTCGCTGTGCGAGGATTTGGCATTAGACGTAATTTCAGCCACGGTACGGGCTTTCCCAATGGCCTCTAGGTTACCCAAAATCTTGTCAATATCAGCAGCGGTTTCCTGAGTGCCCTCGGTCTTGACGCTGGCGGTAGCCTTACGCGCTTCAATTTTGCCCGCAGTAACACCCCATGCGGAATCGGCTTTATCCACTTCACTGGTGTCAGCCGTAACTTTGGCCTTGGCAGGATTTCCTTCAATGGCACCCTTGACCGCATCGTGAGAGGATTTTGCTTTATCAAGGGCAGACGAATCGTAATCCACCTTGCCACTAACCCCTTTTGCAGCCGCAGTACCAAGGGAGTCCAGTTTTTTCTGTGCGCTGTCAACGGTCTCGGTGTTGACCGTCACTTTAGCCAGCAATTCCTTACGACCATTGGTATGCAGTAATTCCACTTTTGAATTGGCTTGATCCAATTGTTTGGTATCCATGCCAATTTGGGTAAAAGTTATCTTACCCAGTGCATCGGTTACTTTAACAATATCCCCTCTGGCTTTGGCAGCTTGGTCGGAATTGATTTCCAGCACCGAGCGTAGTGGTTTGCCCGTTGAATCGTATAGTTTCTCCACCTCAGTGCGAACTGAGATAACTTGTGACCCATCCACACCAATGGCAATGTTTTTAGGCGGGGTATCCCCAAGGGCAGCAATTTCACCTGCTACCTTTTTCACCTGTGAGTCATCCACATTGACCACGACTTTGGGGTTTGTTTCACCTATTTTGGTGGCACCCCCTTTCACTTTCTCCAAGTCAGCCAGAGCTTTGTCAACTTCAAGTACCAGTTTGGTATTGTTGTCTTTGATGGCATCAGCCCTCAGTTTTTCCAACGAGGTTTTTGCAGCCTCAATATCGGCAGCGATAGGCATCTTGGTTGGGGATTCAAGATCAGCCTTGAGCTTGCCCATTTTTGCTTGTACATCAGCCAGATCACCAATGATCGTGACACTGGGCTTGGAAGCGTTTACTGCGCCTTCAATACCCTTAATGTCTTTCTCTAGGGCTGTCATGTTGGCCTTCAATTCGATTTGAATTGGGGTAGCAGCTTCGGTTTTCAACTTAGCCAGATCAGCAGTGGCTTTATCCAGTGCCAGTTTCAGTTCAGGTGTTATGTTGGCACCTGCATCGGCTCGCATTTTCGCAATTGAGGATTCGGCTTTGGTAACATCAGCTTGGATTGCCAGCTTGTCACCTTTGGCAATGTCTTCTTTCAGTTTACCGAGGTCAGTACGGACAGCAGTCATATCCGCAGCCAGAGTAACTTTGGCTTCCCCCTTCAGTTTGTCAAAAGCATCACTGATACCTTTCAGGTCATCCATTACCTTATCAACGGTGGCCGTTACCTGAATGGGCTTACCCCCAGCCGCTTCAATGGCTATTTTTGTTTTCTCAATAGCAGCCAGCGCGGATTCAGCATCGGCCTTAACCTTGAGGTCAACCCCCGGTTGGTCGCGTAGGGCTTTCAACGCAGCTTCGGCTTTGGTAACGTCCGGGTCAACTTTGAATGGCTTACCAGCAGCCATATCGTCTTCCATCTTTTTCAACGCGACTTGGGCGGCTTCAAGCTGTACCTTTATGGGCATTATCACGTCTTTTTTGGCAAGCAAGTCGAGTAAGGCCTGGGCTTTATCCTCAGCCTGCTTGGCATCAGCCGTGATTTTCAACTCAACCTTTTCACCCATCATTTTCTTGAGCGCGGCCACCATTTCCAGAACAGCATCCCGCATTTGTTCTGTGGCTTTGATCTGGGCCTGAGTTTGGGCCAGTGCAGCCTCAGCAGCGGCTTTCTCTTTGGCGTTAGCCGCCAGTTGAATAGCCTCGGTGGCTTTTACGGAATCCGCGTAGTTTTTCTGAGCTTGTTCCTTGGAGATAATGATTTTCTCACCATCTTTTACCTCTTTATTGAGTTCGGATTCTTTGCCTTGAATACTAGAAATAAGGGCTTTGTATTTCTCCATATTACCTTCAGCAAGCGCCTGCCGGGCATCGCTTTGCATACGGGTAATCTCGGTTTTCTGGGCTTCGTACTTCTCAACCCCATCCAGTAGATTGATTTCAGAGTTGCGGATTTTCTCAGCCGCAGACATTTTTATCTGTTCGGCTTCAGTGGCAAAGCCCTTTATCTTGCCAAGCAAGCGGGATTCTTCACCAATCAGTTTGTCGATATTGGACTGGTAGGCACTTGCTTGTTTTTCAAGGCTGGAGGCTTTCACTTCCATAACCTTGATTTCGTGATCGGCAACAGCGCCTTTACGCTTATCGTCTAAGTCCTTCAGAGCCGCTTGATATTCTTTATGTTTATCCGCTTGTTTGCCCAAGGATTCGTTAATGCGAATCTCGTCTTCCTTGTACCCAGACATTTTTGCACTGAGGGCTTTCCCTTCAGCAGCAACTTGTTTGGTTAGTAGCCCGTCTTGAGCAGCAAAGGATTTCTCAATCAGAGCGTTCTTTTCAGCGATATAGCTGACCAACAGATCAGTTTTCTTGGTATTGATTGACTGCTCATTACCAAGGGAGGTATCGAGTAACGTGTTCTCTTTGGCAAACCGGCGATCAATGGCATCCATTTGGGTCTTGGTGCCGCTTTCAACCAGACCAGATAGTTTCCCATAACCTGAGGCCATGGCCGTATATGCAGCTTCGGCTTGCCCTGCAACTTTGGAGATAGTCCCTTCCAAAATCTGCATTTGTTTGTCAACGTCTTTGCTGGCGGTTTCTACCTCTTTACTGGCTTTCGCAGCGGCAATGAATGCAGGGTCTAGCTTGCGTACAGCCTGCTCCCCCTTTTCAATGGCTATGGTCAGTTCCCCCTGAGAGAGTGCCCCATCCTTACCCAGTGCAACGATAGAGGTTTTCAGGGTGTCCCAGTCAGCTTTTGTTTTGAGGGCATCTAACTGTTTCTGATACACCAAGTCGAATTGTTTACCAACTTGTGCAAGTTCAGCATTCAGTTCTTTGGCTGCACCGGGCCAACGATCTTTGGCTTCATCCAATGAGGCGGTAAAGGCTGCAAGTTCCTCGGCGTTTTTCGCCATGGAAATTTTTTCAGCAAATACTTTTTGGAATTGATCAGCGGTGGCTTTACCGTTAGCCACCATTTTTGACAGCGCCCCGGCCACTTCATCAGCCCCTGCGCTCACACCAGAACCCAGTTCCTTTGCAGATACTTTCAGTTGTTTGAAAGCCTCATTCAGGTCATCCCCGATTTTAGTGTCGATATTACCAAGGCTTTTATTCAAAGCCTTCATTTCTGTGTCGGTAATAGCCCCAGATTTACCCGCAGCTTCTACCTTGGCTGCAAGGTCTTCCATCTTGCCAGCAACAATTTGGCTATTGGAGGCCAAGCCTGTAGCAGATTCTTTCCCCGTGTTTTGTTCCCGGGTCAACGCAATGATTGCTGCCTTTAGATTATCGGCGGCGGTTGGGTTCAGTTTTTTACCAGCCTCAGCAGCGGCCTCAGTGCCATCAGCATAATCCTGCAACGAGCGTGCGGATTCGGTCATTGCAGCCACCTGCTTGTCCACCGACTTCTGAATCTTGTCTGAGGAATCTACAGCGGCATCACGCTGTTTCTTCATAGCCTCAACGTGTGCCCCAAGCCCGGGGATTGAATCTTCAACGGCAATGCGCCAATCCAAGAACTTGATTTGCAGGGCAAGGTAGCCCAGCATCAATTCCTGAACGATAACCCCAAGACCCTGTACACCCAGACCCATGGTGCGAAAGGCAATGGTCACACCCTTGATTATCAGTTCAAGCGCATCAAAGCCACCATTGGCCCCCATGATTACTTCGCCAATTTCACCCAGCACGGTAAAGGCAGACCCAATGGCTTCTCCCAGTGCCCGGAAAGCTGGCCCCAGATCAGCGACAAGTTTCAGCGCACCAGAGACAATGTTGGTGAAAATCGGTACCAGCGGGTCAAGCGCGGCTTTGATGCCCGCCCCATATTCCTTCCCGTTGTTTTTGCCTTTGTCGAATTCCTCCCCGACTTTCATCAGGTTCTTCATAAAGGCCGTGCCAGCATCAACCACAGCACCATAGGCGGGTAGCATGGTGTTGCCAATGGACGTACTGAATTCCTCGGTGTACCGGCTCATGGATGCTACCTGCTTGGCAACATTCTTCATGGAAAGTTCGTAAGCCCCAGCCATTTTTTCGCCTTCGGCTAGAACGGCGTTCAAAACGGCTTGGCGTTTTTGTGCTTCGGTCAGGGGGCCTGCTTGCCCAAGCTCATTTTGATATTTGGCCCATGCGGCTTCCATGCTAACGGTCACACCCATGAACCGCAGGCCCATGGTGTCCATTTGTTGGATGTTAGTCACCATGCGCTTCAGCGTTTCACTGGAGTTCTCACCAGTGACCACGGCCAAGTCCTGTGCAGTACGTGCGAGTTTGGCAATTTGAGAGCTTGACCCGTCAGCAGCATTGCCCAGATCAAGACCAGCCTGCATCATTTGTGTCATTGATTGACGTGCAGCCGAGGTGCTAATGCCTTGGGCTTTTAGGGCAACTTCAAACTTACCAAGTTCACCAGCGGTGTATCCGGTGTTTTCACCCACCACCCGCATGGTGATACCCAGCAGTTCGGTTTCGGATGCTTTTACAGCAGCATCTTTCAGGAAGTCAAAGCTGATTTTTATCCCGGCCACAGTAGCTAGGATACCCACCAAAGGGCCAATGGAAGCCCCCAGCAAGTCAATGGAAGCGGCGGCACCGGGGGAAGCCTCTTTCAGTTCTTTGATTTTCTCCTTTAGGGTAGAAAACATGCCGCTGGAGGTTCCCACTTGGCCTTGGGAATTTAGTAAGGCCTTAGCCAAAGCCTGCATTTGTGCTGAAAGATCAGCAGTAGTAGGGGCGGCATCACTAGCAGCATCCCCAACACCTTCAATACCCGCAGCCGCATCATTAGCAGCACCTCCGGCATCAGTAAGACCTATGGCGGCTTCACCTGCCGCACCCCCAACGTCACCAATGCTTGTGGCCGCATCAGTAGCAGACCCAGCAGCGGAGCCGAGGCCAAGGGCCAGATCATTAGCGGCGGCGGCTTGGTCGGCCATTCCCAGTGCTGCATCAGCCGATTGTGTGGCAATGTCACCTGCCTTCACTGCGGCTTCTTCTGAGGAACCCGCAACAATGTCTAGGGCAGTTGCCACATCCTCAGCCGAGGTTGCAATGTCTTGCAAGCCACTGGCTGCTTCCAGCGCAGCGTTAGCAATGTCTTGCATACGGTTGGCAGATTCGGTATCTCCCAGATCACCACTGGCAGCGGCGGCGGCACTGGCAGCATCAGCCACATCCTTCAGTTGAATGGCAGCTTCCATGGCCTGAGTGGCTTCTTCCTGAAGCGCGTCAGCAGAATCTCGGGCAGCATTAGCTTGTTCACGATCAGCCCCCGCAAGGGCTTCAGCTTCTACTGCAACGTCATTAAGTGCTGAGGCGGCATCACTGGCAGCGTCAGCTTGCTCTTGGAGTTTTGCTGCAATTTCAGATTTAGACAGCCCAGCCATGCCTGAGGCCGCATCTTCGGCAGCGGTAGCCGCATCAGATAAAGCGGTGGCAGTGTCCGAGGCTGAGGCGGCGGCTGTTTCTAGCACTGAGGCGGCGGCATCGGCTTCTTTGGCAGTTTGCTTAAAGGCTGCTGCTGTGTCATTGGCAGCTTGATCGTCACCGCCCAAGGCGGTAGCTAGGGCTTCGGCTTGGGTAGCCGCATATGCCATGTTAGAGGCGGTAGTTCTCGCTTCGGTGGCAAGCCCTGTTAATTCAGCGGCGGTGTCCTTGGCGGCGTTGGCCGTGTCCCGCATATTGGGAGCGGCGTTGGACAGGGACACCAGTTCTTTAGCGGTTGTTATAGCCGCATCAGCCAATTTTTGGTAACCCGAAGCCGACTCTTGGGCGGCGGTTGCCGAAGCCCTCAAGGCAATGGCGCTGGTGTTACAGGCGTTGGCCGTGCTACGGGCGGCGGTGGCTGCATCGTTAGCTGCGGCATCCATGCCACCAAGGTTGGTAGCTGCGGCTTCAGCTTCCAGTGCAGCATCGTTAAGGCCAGCAGCCAGACCTTCCATGGTGGTGGCTGCAAGATCAATTTTTGTGGCTGCGGATTGCGCAGCGGTGGCAGTGCCCTGCAATTCAGTGGCTGCGGCCAGCGCGGCTTTTGCCCCGTCACCCAATCCAGACCCCATATCAGCGGCGACTGTATTTAGGTCAGATATGGCGGTGGCCGCATCAGCCGTGGCCGTTGCCATATCCCCCATGTTGGTGCCGACTTGGGATGTTTTTGAAGCGGCACCTTGTACAGCGGTGGCTGCATCGGTAGTAGCCGTACCCAAGTCCTGCATGGCTTTGGCCGCATCGGTTGCAGCGGTAGCCATATCCTCAGCACTGGAACCCAACCCTGTTACCTCAGTTTTTAGCTTCAGTAGGTCGGACAAGCCATCTACCAGCAGTTTAATTTTCAGTTCAAGGTTGGATGCCATGGTCTTATCCTCTTAGCGTATGTAGTATCTCTTGCAATTTCTTATTGTCGGCATGGTGCCCAACAAAATTAGCCCATAACAGGTCACTCAGTTCGTGTACCCATCCTCGTTCTATGGCCTTCAGAAAGGCGTAGAACTGGGGGTAGGTATAGTCCAGAATGTCCTGATACCGGTGCCCGTTTTTTATCAGGGTTTGGAAAGCCCTTGCCCAGCCGCCAGTTTCTTTGCCAGACTTGCCATCTGAGCGTTTGTGCCCCCCACCAGCCCGGATAACAATGGGAGCACTCGCTGGGTAAAAAAATCGAGGTTTACTTCCACTACAGCCATAAACAAGACAACAAGGTCATCTAGGGCTAGGTCATCCACCCACTCACGGTCATGTTCAACCAGCAGTGCAACCATATCCAACACCGCTTCGGTGTTTTCCATGACCAGCGTGTAAACATCCAGACCATAATCATCGGGGGTATCGCTCTTTTTTGCCGCATCTTTGGCGGCTTTCAACCGTTCATAGAAGGGGTGGGCAATACGCATTGCTCGGGATAGTTGCCCGACACGTATTTGTTTGATAACAATATCTTCGTCGTTGATCGTAACCAACACGGATTCAGGAACAACAGTTTGCAAATCATCACTCATCACATTCTCCACTCAGGTTAGGGGGGGGTATGCCTTATGGCACAGTCACATCTTACCAGCACAACACCCTCCGCACAATTTGGTTGCGCAATTGATTGCACCAAAAAATAAAGGCCGGGGATACCGGCCTTTATTGTCAACCCCCGGCTTTTGGCCGGTATAGGTTAATTGAGCTTGGTCACACGGAAAAACTTGGAACCCGTGGTCTTGGTCGAATCGGCCAGCACAGAACCTTCCAGCGTGAACTGCTGAATGGTGTCCGAAATCAGGCTGAGTTCCTTCAACGGGTCGGTTAGGAACTTGAACACTTCAACCACCACTGGGTTGTTACCCTCAGCGGTATTCAAGCCTTCAAAGCGCATGTACAACTCGCTGGCGGCGTTGGTCAGTGCGTCCACTTGCACTTGGGTTGCGAACGTGTAATCCACAGTCAGCGCATCACCGTCAACCACACCGGTAACGGTGTTAGAGAACTTGATGGAACCGGCTTCGGCGTTCACCGTGTAGTCAGTACCCAGAGTCAACGGGGTAGCACCGTCATTCACAACCAATGTGCTGACATTGATGTGTTTCAACGCCACGACTTTGCCCAAGTAGCACTTGATGGCTTCGGCTGTAACCGTAGCACCAGTCACTTTGGTATTGGAGCCGCGAAGCGCGTCAGCCAAGTTCTGGGCAATGAAGTTTTCCACCGTCATAGACAGCGCCGATTTTGTTTCCGTGGTCAGACGCAAGTCGATAGCGCGTTGACCGGTTTGGCTTTCCTTGTGTTCAATGGTCGAAACCGACACACTGATTTTCAGGTCTGATACGTTACCAATGGGGGTGAAACCCATGGGGTCGCCGTTGGCATCACGCTTTGCAAGCATAACGATACCCTGACCAGAATAGTAGCTGTTTGATACGTCCCAAGACATGGTGTAACTCCTTAAAAATGAAAAATGACTGAAAGAAATCTCAACACAATGGTAGGATTCTAGGCACTATGTTAGCACCTAACAAACTACCGACCTACGACACGTGTAGACCAACGCTGCACCCACAGTGCTTTGTCTGGAAAGCTGTCCGAATAACCTTCTGACAAAAACTCCCAAGGGTGCCCCGGGGGCGCGTTTTTCCCCTCCAAAGCCAAGCCCATGGCATCAAGGATATTGATTGCAGGAACTTCCTGACTGATGTTGTCAGACAGCGCAGTGCTTTCAATAGCCATGTACAGGCCAAAGTGTGCCGCCTTAGTGGGGGCGCGTTTGGTCACTCCCGGTTCTGGTACACCGGTCATACCTTCATACACAATACCAACCTGTGGGCCTTTTGCGCCTTTTATCATGCGTACCAGCTTTTCGGGGGTATACACGATATGGGAGCGGTCTGCAAGTTCAGGAACGGCCTGAAGTGCGGTCTTCAGTGCCTGTAGGCATTCTTCAATTTTGGGCATTAGCTATTTCCTCTAATCGGTACTGAAAGATTGATTCGGCCAGCGCTTCATGTTCTGGCGTTATAGCCATGAACTCGCGTTTGACCATTCCTTCTCTACCAAAGTTGTGTTTTTCAGCGTAGGGAACATCGGTGTCAATGGCTCGTTCGCTCAAATCGGGTAGGCGGGATAATTGAATAGACCTGAACAGCCTACCACTATCAAACAAAGTCCCTGTGCCACCTTTACGCCTACGGGCTTCACCAGACTTGCTGGGTATCCATGCTTGTCCTAGTGGGTCTTGTTCGGCCAAGTACGTGGTACGCAGCCTGTTCAGTATAGAGGCCGCAGATTGATCCATTGCCCGTTTGAACAACTCATTGACGTTCCCGTCCAATCCCCCGTACAGGCTGGCATCGCCTGATACGTTTGGTAGGGTAATGGCGAAAGTAATCACAGCGGTGTCTGGGTGTGTGAAAATGGGCGGTATGAGAAAGCCGGTAGTTTGCGGTAGTTTGCGGCCATAGACAAGGCCAAGTCATTTACACCCGCCGTGGGTTTTGATGTTTGGTCGGGCTGGGTCTCGGCAAAAATCATTGACACATACAACAGCAGGGCTTGTTTGATCTGTACCGGCACTTCAGCGGGGTCGATTCCAGATTCATAGGATATGGTCAGAATTTGGTTATCTAAGCTCAATGGAAAATACAGGTTGCCTTGTTCCGCATCAATCACTAATGGATTGATTTTGGTGCCAGCGGTGCCCATAGCGGTACTTGCCAATACCTTAACCGAGGATGGGTTAATGAACAGGTTGGTAAGTTTTACCCGTAGGGCATCGTGAGGGGTAACTCCTGAGTAGAGGTCAGAGTTCAAGTGAACCCGGTCTACACAAGAGTTTTGTTCGATAGAACACCCAAGGTCAGACCCAAGGCGAACTTGGGCTTTCTGGATGTTGCTAGTAATGGTTGCGGTAAGGTCGGTTTTCAAGTTCGTTGAAAGGCCCATAGACGCAATTACTTCATCAACCGTTACTAACATGGGATACCCCTTAAACGACTACTGCTACTTCCTGAGGCGCGTCACTGTCAGCTTGGGCCAGTTTGGCTGCAATCTCAGGATCATCGTCACCCAATTCAAGGCGACCAACCGGGGACACCTTACGGGTATCGGCGGTATCAATCAATTGATTCTTCACGGGGCGAACAGCAACTTGCTGAAGTTCTTGCGGAATCTGTACCAACTTGGTACGGGGTTTTGCCAGACCGAATACAGGCAGGCCCTGAGGGTCAGTTTGGCGCAAAACGACTTTGGCTGATTCGGCATCAAACACATAGACCAGTCCTTTTTCGTACAACGTACCGTTGTAGAAGTAGCGGTTGATCTTAAACATTTCCAGATTCACATCCGGGGCTTTGGCTTCTGCTGATGTTGCTGTCTTGGTAACTGCCATGATAACTCCTATGGGGGGGGTGGGTTGGAAAGGTGTCAGTGTACACCAATCTGGTAAGTGCGCAATTGATTGCAGAAAAAAAAGGGAGCCGTAGCTCCCTTTTTCAACCCACCACCCAATTAGACACCAATGTTTTGGTACTGCACCACGGCTTCGGGTTCTTCGATCTGGAAGCCAACACGGGCTGTCAGAACGATCACGAAAGTACGGGCGCGAATGTCCTTATCGTATTCGATCTGGATGTTGCGCCAGATACCGAACAACAGGTTCAACGGGTCACTGTACAGGCCGCTTGCACTAGGCATACGGCTGGCACCGCGAATCTTGGAACCGTGCATGAAAATGTCTGAGGCCGTTGTCAGCATCTGGTCACCCAGTGCAGTGTTGCGGTTGGAATACAGGTCACGCAATTCGGTTTCATTGTCCACCGACATGTACTGGAGCATCTGAGCGCGATTGCGCAGATACTTGTCAGGCATGGCCTTGACACCGGCCTTCAGAATGTCCTTGCTGATCGTGCCGTTGGCAGCATTCACGATGTTGGCATTGGCACGCTTCAGCCAGCCATCTGTCAGAGCCAGATAAGGGTCAGCCGAGGCGGTGTCACCGAGCAAGCCCAGTTCTTCCAAGTCAACAGCAGCGCGTTCAGCCATCATATCCACCAGAGTCTGGTGCAAGCCACCGGGGCCACCTTGGAGGGCAGCATCAGTACCGGCGCGCTCGATGTTGTCTTCCAGAACATCGTAGGGCAAATTGATTTCAGCAATCACCTCGTCGGTGTTCATCACGATCTGGCTGAGGTCTGCCTTGTAGCGTTGTGCTTCGGTCAGGGCCACGCCTTGAGTGCCAGCACGCAACATACGGCTACCGAAGCCGATTTTGTTGATCTTGCGCTGAGGGCTGTTCATTGTGACCGTGCGGCAATTCTGCAACATGGTCGGGGTGTCCATCAGCTTGCGAATGAAACGATCAGTCTGTTCGTCATTCAGCTTGCCAGCAGTAGCCAAATCGCCCAGTGCGAGGTCAGCCTTTTGGATAAGTTCTTGGTTGTTCACGGTTTAGCTCCTAAAAAACAAAAGTTGGTTAACGGTTACGGGACAGCATCGCAGAATCAAAGACCCCGGTTCTGGGATCACTATCTACCTTCTTGATCTTGGCAATTGGTTGAGGATCGCCGGGGACTTCAGAAGCCAGAACAGTTCCGCGCACCGCATGGGTTGCAGTTTCGGCCTTTTTAGCCAAAACGTCAATTTTTTCTTCGGTGGATTTTTTGATTTGAGTAATGTCAGCAGACAGGGTGCCCACGTTTTTGGTCAACGTAGCAACTGCAAATGCCATATCAGACATTGCTTTCAACACTTTTTCCATGGAATCGTCCGATTCAGACTTCTTCACAGCGCCTTTCATTTCAGCAGCGCGTTCATCAGGTGTCATACGCATAAACGCCATTTTTGCACCGCCAGCAAGGCCAGCCATGAATGCTTTTTCAGCTTCAGACATTGCGGCCTTCAGAATGTCCTCGTCTTGCTCGTCAAGTTTCTTGGCAGGCTTGGCACAGGCAGCTTCGACAGGGACTTTCTTTTTCTTGCCCATGGCTTCGGTTTCTTCAGCAGGGTCTGCTTCGTCTTCAGCGTCTTCCACGTCAGGTTCGACAACAGGCTTGGCCGCTTTTTTGGCTTTCATCTTGTCAGCTTTGTCACCCATGCCAGCAGCCGCTTCAGCAGCTTCTTCGGCAGCGCCTTCAACAACTTCTTCTTCAGCAGTGCCTTCAACGGGCTTTTTCTTTGCAGCGGCTTTTTCGACCACCACGTCAGACAGCACGATTGATTCCAACTCAGATTCCATTTTCAGGACTGCCGAGGGCATGGCTTCAGTCAGGAAACCCAGATACTGGTTCACGCTTTCCATGCTGTCACGCATCAGTGCGCTTGCGGCGGTGGGGGTCTCGGCCTTTTGCATACCGACCCGGAGGGCTTCTTGAGCGTATTCCATGGTCAAAGAGGGGCCGTCAAAATAGCCATTGGCTTCGGCCTGTTCAGCGAAAGCGGATTTCTTGAGGTTGTCCAAGTGCTTGCCCATGTTTTTCAACACGACAGCCACCGACTCATTCAAGCGAACAATGGTGCCACCATCGGTGAAAGCATCGTCTTCTTTGTGCAGGGCGACAGTACCGTCTTCAAACTCGGTGTATTCAGAGAGGTCAACACCATGGTTGCCCAACACCGCTTGAGATTTGGTGATAATTTCCGGTGAGCAGTTTGCCAGAATTACAGCAGCAATCGTTGCGGTCTGGGCTTGGGCTGTTTCGGAAGATGCTTTCTTCACTCGAAAACCCAGTTTTGAGAGGTCTAAACTCATTTCTTTCTCCTGTGACTTAATGATACGGAATGGGATACGGTTGGCCCCACGGTCAACCAACGACACGAATTTTACATCCAAGTCGGACAGCTTGCGAAGGGTGGTTAGGACTTTCATAGGTCTCAATGGTAGTTGTTGTGGGCGTACCTAACAAATTAGGATTTAGGTTTTTTGCGGTAGTTGGCAGTTCCGAGTTTTCAGATTTAGTAACACTTTTGAATGGGTGCGAGTAGCGTAACCGCCCCCCAACATAGGCGTACATGGGTTTAACCTATAAGTAGGTCATCCACGGCTGAAAACCGGTGAGTGTGCCCCCTTTCGGGTTCAGTCACCGTACCCCCTTTAATAAGGTGTGAGTGCCCTTCGTCAATGGAGGTTCTACCCCCGAGAAATTTACCGTCATCACCATAGGTAACAAAGAACTGGTGTTCGTGCTGATCGCTCTTGCTGGTAAGGCCACTGACTACTGGCGGTATCTCAATCTCAACATCTCCATGAGATGTGGTAGCCATGGCCTCAAGCGAAAAACCATTGATTTCCCCCTTTTTAATTTTGGCCCACATTTCAGCGTTGTCGATATGCATACCCACCACCCAAGAGCCTTCAATGAAGTCCGGGTCTCCCTTACGGGCAATGAACGATTCGACAATCACAGCACCCTTCACCAGTTCGTTGTTGTGTTGGGTGTCGATTTGATCCAGACGTTGGTGTTTCATGAACTTGTAGGCGGCTTTTTGAATACCGTCTTGTGTCATGTAATCCCCCCCGGAGTCCGGGCGGTTGGGGGCATAGACTTCAGCCCAGACCATTTGTTGTTCTGGCTGGCCTTCCTCAGCTTTTGCAATGTGTAGTTCTCTCATGGCGTACTCCGCATCAGGTTGGTCTGGTGTAGGGGGTCAGTGATACGCCTTTTGGCAGCGTTGCAATAGCCCGTTTGGTTGGGCCTCTCGTTTTACTGGAGAATTCTTCCGCAGTGGCTGAGGCGGTGGGTGTCCCTTCTTTCACAGCATCACGGTGTGCCCCCATGGCTTCAAGGTGGGAACTGGCCGCTGCCTCATGCAAGGCTTTTGATTTTGGAAAGTCCACGGCAGCTTGGGCGTGCTGTTCATAGCCTTTGCGGTGGGCACCGGCCATGCGTGTGTGGTGACCGGCAGCATTTTTATTACCAGCCGGTGCGCCTTTGAACACATCAAAGAAACCCCCGTCAGATTTTGCCACCTTGGGTTTGCCACTATCAATGTAGGTGTTCAGTTCATAGGGGGCGGTTGAATCGTTGCCCTTGTTGTACACCTGAATGTGGGCGTATTTGTCAGTTTCCTGACCGTCTTTGTCCATAGGGATGTTGTAGCTGTTGGTCTTGCCTTCACCGGGTTTACGGGTGCCAGCAATATGCTGTTGCCAGTTGTCATCAGAGATTTCATACCCCTTGGACTTGATGTAATCATGGGCTTGGGACATTGCTTCGGAGTGGGTTCCAAAGCTGCCACCCCCCGTTGGTTTTGCGCTGCCTTTTGATTTTTTAGGCCCGGAGTGGGTGAATGGTCGGTGGTCACCAGCGGCATTGTCATTGCCCATGGGTGCGCCTTTGCGGATTTGTGTAAGTCGAGTGGTGTACATAGTGAGTTCCTAGTTTGCAAGACGGTTAGCTGAAGCGATATTGGCGGCAATTGAATTTTCAGTAGAGGGGTAGTCAATTGCAAGCTGGTGGGCAGCCTGTGCGTTTTCGTGGGCGGCTTTTTTCACCCCGGTTGCGAACGTGGCGCTGAGGCCGTGAATGGTAGCCATCTGCTGGTGAAATTGTTCACCGTTCATACCCGGGCGGTTGAATGGGTTATGTACGCCATTTCCTTCTGGGTCGGACAAACTATCACCTTTGAATATGGGATGAAACATGGCCGCAGACTTTTTCTTTGGGGCAGCGCGATTGTGCAGTTCCATGCTTGCACAGAAAGCGTCTTCCTCGTACTTCTGCACCTTGGCCGATGTGGGGTTAGCCCGGGCCAGCGAAAGGCTGGTGTCTCGGATGGCCTCAAGGCTGGCATTGGACTCGTCCCGCATCTTTGCCACCGTGCGGGTGTGAAGGTCAGCCGACTTCAACTCCGCTTGGTGTTGACGTTCTGCCAGTGGGCCACGTGGAAGTGAGTCTGCATGGGCCGTAGTTGGCAGGGGTTTCAACTGGGTGGGGTCAGCTTTGAAAATTCGGGTAATGTCAGCATTGAACATGGGGTGTCCTACGAAATTGATTGCGTCAGCTTAGGCCGGTAGCGTCTAGGTATGCTACACCAGAGTATGCCACCTTTGCCAGCAGTTGTTTCAGCACAGATTCAGATAATCCAAGGGTATGCAGGTTCTTTATGCTACTTGGACTGGTCGATTGTATGACTTGGTTTATTCCCTGAAGTTGGGCATCAGTTAGGGAGTCAGTGTCTATGGTCTGCAAAGCTGCTGAGATATTAGCTTGTACGCCAGCCCAACCGCTGGCTTCAGGGACAAACCCAGCCTCAGACATTGCATAGGCTTCAGCTTGTCGTACTTTTGCAAGGGCTGACGATACACCCATATCACTGTATAGGGATTTCAAGGTTTTCCACTCACCAGTGGAAAACATGGTGCTGGTAAGTTCGTTGGACAGTTCAAGTTCCCCCGTGCCCGTGCGTAGAACCATCCTCAGTAGTTTGTTCAAACCCCAAGACATAACGATGTTGCCTACAGTGTTTACGCTGATAAGTGATGGGTCTTGAGCCGTTAGGATTTCTGGAATTGATTTACCGGTTATTTTTGCCATAAGGGGCAGCGGGTCAACCCCCACATAGTCATTCCACGTACTCACTTTGCGCGGCGGTAGTTTTATCCCCATGTTCAGGAACGTGTCCGGGGTAGCCACAAAATCCGGCATGGTAACTATGCCGGGGGGTGTCGGGGGTTTGGATATACGGGTTTTGTGCCCCACTTTTACCATTAAAGTACGGCAGTATGGGTGAAACGGGGGTACGCCAAACCCTTTGTCTTGCAGTTCTTGGTTAGACATACCCGCCAATGCGTCCATATTCTCATTGGTTTGTTTGGGCCAAGGGTGTAGGACTTTCAGATCATCGGGGTTGTCGGTGTACACCGCAACATCAAGGATTCGCTTTGCACTTTCCACGGTGAACGTCTTACCGTGAATGAACCTACAGAACTTGGAGGTACGGTTATCCAACTGTGCCGTTAGTTTGTACGTGGTAAGGCCCAGCATATCGGCTTCAGCGGTGAAACCCCACCCTCCCAGTCGGCTGGTGTGTAGTCCACTCACCATTTGAGCCATGGCATCGGCTTCCCGCTTGAACGATTGAAAATCCCTGATGGGGTCGGCTTTCAGAATTTGGGCGGTGCGTTCTCGCGCAATCAGTTGCAGCAACCGTTTCTGTAGCTGCATGGAAGCCCCGTACTTCAGGTACTGGCAAAGTTGGAGTACGGTATTGTTTACCGTGCGGTCAAGCGGTAAGCTGCTAGTGAGAGTGTTCCCACCCCCTGCGGCCATAGACGCACCGTACTCAATGGCGGCTCTCATCATAGCCTGTGCGTAGGATTGAATCTTAGGGGCCACATTTTCAAGGGTAAGGTTCTCAGCAAAATGTGAAGCCTCATCCAGATTGCCAGCAGATACCGCCTTTTCGTGTTTATCCCAAGCCTGTTGAACGGTATCGGACAACTCCAGTTGGAGTTTGACCGTCATCATTTTTTCTAAGGCAAGATAGTCTTCCAGTCGGGTGGTCATTTTTAGTGCCCGTGGTCATGTTCCGGTGTGCAGTAGCTGGTTAGCAGTTGGTCAAACAGGGTTTTGTTTTCCGAGTCTAGTGCGCCAACGCTCTTACGAACGACTTCTTTTTCAGAGTCGGTCATGTTCACCAGCGGGGCAACCAGTGCCTCAATTTCAGCCGTGCGCCGTACCAGTTTCAGTAGTTCAATGGTGGTAACACCCTCAGATTTCTTAACCGGTTTTTCGGGCAACTCTTTGGAAGCGTCAACCGGTTGTTTTACCGGTGGTTTTCCTTTTGCTTCAGGGATTGGGGTATGTTCTTCATCTACTGGCGGTGTTGGTTCTTTAGATTCAGCGGGGGCACCACCTTCCTCCTTGGGTGGGGTCGGTGCATTGGGGGGTGTGGAGCCTTCTTTGTACTTCAGGTCAAGCGCAAGGGCCGAATTCACAGCGTCAACGTAGTCAGCACCATCCACCATAGTCGATACCAGCGGCAAGCCCTTGAACAGTTCGTCCACGGATTTGATGGTGATAGGCAGTGAACGGAATTTGATGGTTTTGAACCCCAGACCTTTCATCAAAGTTTTGTTGATAATTTCATCAAATTCTGTGCGCTCAGGTTGGAATACCTGAGCTTCTGCCACCTGATAGGCGATTTGGGCGGTTGCGAAGTTCATACCCTCTTGGCGACCAACAAACATATGTGGGAGTCGAAAGCCAACCCGCACGTGTTCCTCGGCTTTGGTGTCGTATTTGTCGTACATGGCATCACCAGATTGCGCACCAAAGCGTTCAACCCGGGCACTCACATTACCATTGCTGTCGATAGCCCCGCTGTTGGAGGCCAGTTCCACGACCACGGCCCGGCCTTTTTTGCGGTTAGCCGAACTCAGGTACGTGCGCAATTGATTTCCTGCATCGCCCACCATCTGCCCACCTTGGATAAAGATAATGGCTGGGGGCATACCGCCACTGTCAAAGAACTCCAAGTTAGCTTCTTCGGCCTTACGTGAGCCAAGCACCGAGGGTAATTGATTTATCCAGCGTGGCACAAAGTACGGACTGGTTGGGTCTTTGTCCACCCCAAAGGCCAGTAGTTCACTGGCGCGTAGTTCAGCGGGTAGGGTTTCGCCGGGTTTAGACCAGTCACCCGTGTTTTTGTTCAGGTCGAGCGGTACGCCAAATTCTTTGAAGTATTGGCGGTTGACCCCGTTGAACGTCTGCATGTACTTGCGAGGGCGTTCCTTAATGGTTAGCGTAACGTCTTTACCCATACGAGACACGGTGTACTTCATATCCACTGGGTCACTCAAGCGCACCAGCCGCAGGGTCTGGCCTTCAAGGTATCGGGTGCCCACAATGGTATTGTCGATAGTGCGTAGCACCTCTAGGTAGGCGTAGCCCATGGACTCCAAGTCCTGACGTAGCACCCGGCGCTGGGTAATGAACGACTTGCCCGGGTACGGCTCGGCAAAGAATGCACGGGCTTGGGCCAGTTCGTCTTCCTTGATTTCAGTAACGTCATCCATCTTGACGAATTCATGACCCGTTCCGTCGATATTAACTTCCATAGCCTGAATACACTGATTCAAGATATTGTTCTGTTTTACCAACTGTTTCAGGGTCTTTGGCGGGTAGGGTGGCATAACTGCCAGATTATTTCCCCCCGTCCCTTGGGTGTAGTACAGGTTGACAAACTCGTCTTCCAGTTCCTTGGCTGCATCAGCCATAACCATGTACGTGTCACCCTTGATAACCTTAGCAATCACCGCCAATTCAGGGGGTTTTGCTGGTGCCTTGGTGGCCTTAATAACAGGTTCTTGGGTCTTGATAGATATTGCCATAGAGTGCTCCGGTGATGCGCAATTCTATACGAACTGGCACCACTGGAGCAACTACTTCAGTGGCCCATTGCAGGCCACATTAACCTCACACTTGTTGGGTAAAGGTGCCGCCGTTGCCAGACTTCTTCATAACCGCAGACATTTGGCAGGTCAAAGCCGCATCGCTGTTGGCAGCAATAACGAATTTCACCGAGTAGTAAGAAGACACATCCAGCAAGAACCAGCACTGGTTGTCAGCCGACAGCGATGTGGGGTCTGATGAAGCATACGAACAGGGGTAGGCGGGGCCAGTGAAAGCTCCACCAGACCCGAGTACTTTGACTTCACGGCCACCTGCACCGAAAGTTGCCCACACCTCAAATTTGGTAAAAGTACAATCGTTATACGATCCTTCTGGGGCGGGTGGGTTAAACACCTGAACCGCCATGGTGGCAAAGTCCGCACAAACCACTTCGTTAACAAACGCTGTTGGCAAGTACGAATCATACACTGGTATTGGCACAGCGCCATTGAATACCACAAGGCTGTTCGTTGCAGCACCAGCACTGGGCTTCACGGTGTACAGAAACACCTCATCGGGTTCAGCGGCAAACGAGCCATCCGGGGTTATAACATTTGCAAGGGCGTAAGGCATATCAACTCCATTCTATAAAAAACGTGGGTAATCACACAAAATATCACTTTCAGTGGTAACCGTCAGGGTAAGTAGTCTTCCGGTAAGTGAGAGCCTACGTTACCACCTTTTTGACTTCTGAACCACGCATAAGAGTTGTCACGTGATCTGATCATGTCATCCCATAACCTAGCCCCATTTTTGTCTGGCTTCCAGTCATAACATGGTTGGGAATGGTCACAGTAAAACCCTCTGGTAGCCAGATAGTTGTACAGAATGCGCTCAATAAGGTAGCACCCGTCAGGCCATGCAATTGATTGCGCTATGTCGGTCTTGCACAGAGCCGCATGATGTATGACCGTTGGCCGGGTCTTGACCTCGTTGTAATCCCATACCTTTGCGGGGACAAGACAGCCATGCCTGAATTCGCCGCCATAACAAATTGGCTTGTTCTTCAGTAGGTAATTCTCCATGGTGCTTTTGAAGTTTGGCAACAGCCGATCATCGTCGCCATCCAAAAAGCAAAAGAACTCGGTCTTGACCGCCTTCAACAGTTTCAATCGTTGTCGGTAGATACGCGAATGTCCTCCCGGCCCGGGCACAATCTTTGGTAGATATTCTAGGTGTAGGCCCGGTGGTAATCCATGTATCAAGTTGGGGTCTGGAGGCCCAAGGACTAAAAAGGTTATTCGATCCATCTAATGTCCCGTAGGTGTGTGGGCCGTGGTGCCAAGGTGCATTGCGTATTCTAGGGTACCTATTACCACCGCGCAATTGATTGCAGTCAACAGGCACACCGGGCGGGGGTGGGGCGTTCCGGTGGTTCTGCCCGTTTAGGTGGGGCAGCACGTTCTGGTATCTTTTTTTCATCCCTGACCAGAATTTTTCTTTCAGTGGGTGCGGATTGTTTTTCGTACTTAGCCCGTTTTTCCTGTATTTGTTCTTCTTTGGTCTTGGCCTTGGGTATGTCCGGTAAGCAGTCGCACCCATTGTAAACATCCAGTTCTAATTGTTTTTGGGCTGCTGCCTTTTGCTGTATTTCTGCGGGGGACAACCCAGTGGTGTCCCCCCTGATTTGCTTTTGGGCTTCAGCAAGTTGCAGTTTCTTCTGGGCTTCCAGCTTAGGGTCAAGACCCCTTGAGGGTAGGTCTGCCATCCTCGGCAGGTTTGGGGATTTTTGGGGTACTCCCTTGGGGTTACCTGATGTGGTTTTAATTGGAGTATCGGATACCGTGCTGAGGGTTATGGGTTGGGTATCAGTTGGGGTTACCTTAGGCGTTACTGGAGGTTTAGTTACTGGCAATTTTGCGGGTAGCACCGGGGTAGCCATTTTTGGCAGGTTGGGGGCTACCTTCTTTAGTTCGGGTGGAACCACTGCGGTGAATGGTTCTTCGCCATCATTGGACACTACCTCAGGGTTGGTTCTGAGGTCTTCAGCTTCTGCCTCAGCCCAATCTGCCAAGTCCTGTTGTTTCTGTGTGAGTTCTGATGCAACCTGCGTGGCACGTTTGATTCTATCAGCGCGGTTTTTCCTGACCAATGCTTCGATGCGTTCACGTTTCTTCTTGGTGTAGTCTATATTTGCGCCACTTTTTCTACCAAGAATTCCACGGGTCTTGCTAGTTATAGAGGGCTTTTTTCGTATATCAGTAGGTTCCCCTCGGGCCGCTGCTGCGGCTTGTTCCACGGGGCCTGGGTAACCTCCGTAAGCATCATTGGCAGCTTGTTCAACAGGGTCTTTGAAACCCCCATACGCTTTTTCAGCCGTTTGTTCGGTTTCCTTAGCCGCTGCGGCAGCTTGTTCAACAGGGCTTTTGAAGCCCCCAAACGCCTTTTCAGCAGTTTGTTCGGTTTCCTTAGCCGCTGCGGCGGCTTGCTCTACTGGGCTGGAATACCCGCCATAAGCGGCTTTCTGCGCCTTAGTAATATCTGATTCTGGTGAACCACTGGGGTCTTTTTTCTTTTTGGTAACCATATAGCCCTCTCAATTGAGTAGGCTATATGGTACTACGGTGAAGGCCAGCAGACAATCAAGAGAATTTGATTTCCTTTAAGTCGGCCATATTTTTGCCAATTTTCGCATCAGCCGTGAATTTAAGCTGCGGTGTCCACCCAACTTTGTGAAAAGGTAGGTTTTCCATTACCTGAACAATACGTTTCGCATAGAACTCAGCATTGTCTTCTGGTAGGTAGTAATACCCGGCATCATGGATAGCCCCAAAGCATGGGGTATCGTCAAACCATCCCATACCAGCTTGTTCAGCAATGGCCCAGATCATCATGTCCGACAGGCATCCTTGCACTGGAGAATTGATTGCCCTGCGTTCCTCTTGGGCGCGAACATCCTGACGTTGGCTATTGATAAGTGGTAAGTGCCGGAGCCTACCTAGTGGGGAACAGACGTACCCATTATTGTGGGCAAACTTTTTGTATACTTGATGGTACTCTACCAGTCGGGGGTACGTATTGAAAAAGCCCGTGCGTGATTTTTCAGCTTCAGCCGAGGTAAGAACCACCTTATAGCCTAGGCGCGAGTATTCCATAAACCCGTCAACACCCATGCCATAGATCAGGCCGAAGTTCATGGCCTTAGCCAGTTGCCGTAAACTGTCGAATTTTTCCTTGTCGGTTTTTTTCATCTCCAACATTTGTTCGTAGGTGTAGCCACTGGCAGAACCACCCGTAAGAACGTGCAAGTCTAAACCCTTGCGGTAGGCTTCAATCATATTTGATTCGTGCGCCAGACAGGCGATAACCCGCAATTCACCTTGGGAGTAGTCGGACTCCAAGACCACCATTCCCGGGGGTGCGCTATAACAGCGGCGAATACGTTTACCCCACGTGGTATGTTTGGGGATTGTTTGGAAAGCCGGGTCTTTGACACTCAACCGGCCCGTATTGGTACCGCCTTCACCTTCGTCTTTATTGCCAGCGTGTAGAAAATAGCTTGGGTGCATTTTCCCATCAGACCGAATGTGCTTGCGAAACCCAACAATGTATGTGCCCAGCGTTTTGTTCGTGCTGCTAAATTCACGCATGGTGTCAACGAATTCTTTGGCTTCTGGGTTGTCGGCAAAAAGTTCAAGGTGTTCCATGCTGGTGACCGGGGCTTTTGTTTTTTCGGTCAACATCTTGGGCTTGAGATTCAGCCCAGCGGGGCTAAACATAAAGTCGTTGATCAGGCTGGCTTTTGTAAGGTTGATACCACCATTTTTATCAGCATCATAATGTTTGGCTGACAGGATGCCACCAATGATTGATTTCCCTTTGACAATCAAACGGTTCAGGTCGGTGATTAGATCAGCCTCAAGTTCATCAAACGCTTGCTTGTCAACAAATACACCACCGCGTTCAACCAGTTCAAAGGCTCGGGCTGCTGGGTGTAGGATGTTGACATAAAACGAGGTAAGTTTCTCGTCTTTCAGTAGGATTGTTCTCTGGGTTTCAGCAACCCGCAAAGTTCCATCTGCGTCACCCGCTGAGTAATTCAGGAACCCCTCTGGGTCTTTGGCGTACTCCAAGTCCATACGGGCTTTGTTTGCTTTCAGGTCGAATTGATCGCTGTAGCCGCCCAAGGCCGGGGCATAGATTTTCACGTGAACGTCCAAGCCGTTGGAGCGGTTCTCGTCCAACAGGCTACCCACCAACGTGGTGTCAAATTTGAAGTTAGTGCAGGTTATGCCAGTTTGTTCATACACCCATTCAATGTCGTATTTGCCGTTGGCTGCACGTAAGCTGATGTTTTGGCAGTTAAGCAGCCAGTACAGGTCATTTTGATTTTCGATATTTAACAGGAATTCCATTGCCTGCGTTTTTGACGAAAATGCAACCATATGCCCAGTGCCAGTTTTCCAACTGAACTGCAAGCCCACGATGTACCCATCTGGGTGAAAGCGGTCAAGCCCCAAGGTTTCGGTATCAAAGGCAAGGTCAACCCGTTGCCCCGCATCAACCAATTCCCGCACCCCAGCAACTATTTGTTTCAGGTCGGGGTGGTAGTGGTAGTCACCATATTTGGGGGCAGTGGTGCCTGTTGTGGCAAGGCGTAGGGCTAGTCCGGTGTCGGTTAGTAGGTCAACGAACTGACCATAGTCAATGTCCCCAATGCTGGGGCTGTAGCTAACCATCAGGGGCGTGGATTCTATGTACAGGATTTGTTTCCTGAGGCCCGTTACTTTGCGGTTCTTGGGTGCCCACCCTTGGGCTTGTAGCATGGAAAGCGAGGTACTGCCCATGCAAAAAACAGCTTTTGCTGAGGGCAGTTTTAATTGTAGTTCACCGGGTTCTTGTACGAACTCGATTTGAGTGTCCGGGTAGTTGGATACCACCACCCCAATTTTTGAAAGGATAGCCAGTCGATCTGACGTACAAAAAATTAGCAGCATTACTGGCGTACTCCATTACGTTAGAGAGAATCGGTGATGGATAAATCCATTGGCTCCCACAGGCTAGTAGAAGTCCCGTCTTCTGGTGAAGCCGCCATATAAAACACACGGGTGAGGGCGGGTTTCAGTTTTTTTAGGCTATTTTTGGCATTACCAAGCCCAAATTCTGCTTCAGCACCGGGATGTAGTTTAACACGGGAACCGTCAAAGAACAGCATCCACTGACCCGATTTTGTCACAATGAAATACGACCACAGGTTTCCCAGCACACGGGCCATGGCACTGACCATCTTTTCGGTGTTTTCGTCAATGATGATAGTAATGTCAGACTTCAGGTTCCAGTCACCCACCCTGAACTGGTGGTCGGTGATTAGGCCACGGACTTGACTGCCCACGTGGAATAGGTCGGTTTTGTAGGCATCAGCCACTTTGTAGATCAGAGCGTCATTCACGATTTGAACTCCCATTTATTTAGTGCGTTAGAGACAATCAGTTCTTTGCCAGTGGCTACCCCGTAGTACATCATGGTGAACTTCAACACCACGGGGTTTGATGTGCGTTCGGTGCAGAACAACTCACACTGATCCGACACCCCGTTAACCGCCACCTTCATCTTGTCTCCCACTTTCATAGCGGTCAGTTTTTTGTTCATACGGTATTGGTGATCCAATTCCTTGTCTTGTTCCAAAAGGTCAGATTGCATTGACTTGCTCCAGTGTGGTGGCAATTTGTTCAAATTCCAACCCCGCACCCAGCAAGATAGACCCGACCACCCGCATGGCCGGGGCACCGCTGGTTAGGCTAATGTGCATACTCAGGTAGTTTTTACCTTCAGAGAAACCCAGCCCAATCAGTTTATCCACAGACTTTGGGTCTGCTTTACCTTGGAATTCAGCACGAACGCTGACTGTACCCACTTGTTCACGTATCGCAATGTTGACTTTGCCAACAGCAGCCACACGGTAGACACTGCCCCCGCTGGTGCCACGAACTTTTTGGGATAACGCCCGGGCATCCTTCAGGGGTATAACATCAGGGACAGGCTTAGGTTTGGCCGGGGTTACCGGAGTTACCGGGGTGTTTTTTGCTTGCCACGCTTCAAAGGAATTGTCTGCGGCTGGTGGGCTTGCAGGTTTTGGGGTAGCGGGGCCAGCCACAGATTTTGCGGCTTTCACCTCATTGGCAGGGGTTGGTATGTTGTTCATCCAGCCCGGTGTAGAGGGTACGGGTTGAACCGACACCGGGCCTTGTTCGGTGACCACCGTATCACCTGATACGGGAACCGCAGCATAGGCTACGGCATTGTCCACAAGGGCTGCGATTTTCGCCTTCACCAGTGTCTGTACCTGCACCGTGGCTTGCGAGAATGTAGAGAACGATACCGGCATTGTTTCAGAGAACTCTTTGCCGTTCACGGTCACCGTAAGGGCGAACAAACCGACTTTGATTTCTGCCCCGAGGCTTTGCAGGTATTTGGCTTTTTGGTAGGGTTGGGTGTCGCCCAAGATAGAACCCAAAATTGCCCAGCTATTGTTCTTTGACATAATGATCGCCACTTTCTCACTCCTTTGAGGTTGATAGTTTGTAAGCCCAGATATTACAGGCATACGGTTAGTTTGTCAAGCACTAAAACAGCACACCAACGGCTTTAGTCGGTGAATTAACACAGTTCCACACCTTTTTTGCATTAGAAAACACGGTACTGGATTTTTTGATTTCTGATGCCCCGGACTTGGGCCAGTAATCGGTCACTCCTTTCATGGATTTACCAGAGCCGTATAGCGCGGGGTTGTACCCGGTGCCAATTGATTCTTTGGTGGCCTCTACTTTGGTGATACCGAAGTGTTTGTGTAAGAAGTTGATTTGAGAACTGGATTCAACAACTTTCTTGCAGTACAGTTTGCGAACAGTGGTAGTGGCATCCTTATCGCCGTTGATCACATTGAACACCGCCGCGAACAGCGTACCAGTGCGCCCATGCCCCCCGATACAGCCAGCGTGAACGTGTTTGCCATCGCGCAATTGATTGCAGACAAATTCCACCAGCTTGGCAAAGGTCTTGGCATCCTTTGGAGCGCACATATCACTAACCGGGTACAGAATTTGCTGAACGGGTTCACGTTCCCATGGCAGGTATTCCTGAACCCGCATACCACTGTCCAGACCAATGTAAATGTCTGCATCAGTAATCAGGGGGTTGATACAACTGCCGCCGTACAGGGTGCCACCTCCCACCAATAGTTTGGGGTGGGTGTGGTAACAGGATTTGAAGCTGCTCTTTTTAGGGGCTTCCCAGTCGCCTGAGCTTACTCCCCCAAAATCCCCAGAGTACCCGTTATCACCATAGAATTTGCTCATGCCGACACCAACCTTTCATAAATTTCAACCGTTTTGTTCGGATACCACTCGTATTCGGATTTGAATTTCACGGCCTTGTTGTTGACCAAAGTGATTTCCTTCTTTTTGCCGTACAGTTTGTCTTGTTTGGCTTTTTTGGCGGCATATTGGCCGGGTTGAACCAGCGGGAACCCGAGAGTTTCCACTTTATACCAGTCAACATAATCACCAATACCCAATTCAGATTTGCACTCTTTGAGTAGTTCACGAATATCATCCGTATCCGAGGTTTTAGAGAACTCAGCAGACCACAGGGCTTCACAGACCTGTCCTGATCTTTGAACATCCAGAACCGGTTTGAATTCTGAACTATAAAGGTCATACATCATTCCTTTGTTGAACATCGGGCCATTATTGTGGGCCAGCGTGTACGCCGTGTCCACAAAAACTTCTGCGCTGATTTTCCCTTCAACGTAGTTTTGTAGGGTTTGGGATATGGCACCCCAAGCCTTGCCGCCGTAACCACCACCCCAACTTCCAGTATTGAAGCTGTGGGTAAGGCACTTACAGTAGTCAATAAGGGACATATCGGGTACGTTTTTCAGCCATTTGTTTAGGTAGTCCTCGCTATTGCTATCGTTAATAGTCGGGTGAAGGGCTTTCAATTCCGGGGTGTACGGTTGACTTTTTACTGCGGTCACCGTTGCAAGGTTTTTAAGGTGCCGCCATTCACGGCTGACAACCAGAAACGTGTACCAGAACATACGATTGTGCTGGTTAGCTAATTCGGCACAGTACAGTTCAACCGCACGCTCGCCCCAAGCGGGTAGTTTTTCGTTTGGGGTGAACCGGGCTTGCATAGCGCCAATGATTTGGTTTAGCGCATAGAACCGCAGGGCTTGGGTGTCGGGGAACGCTTGGGTAGCGTTCTTGTTGAACGACAATAGTTTATTAGCCAGTTGGCTGGCACTGATCCCAAACTTCGCAACCCTACGGGCTGGATGTTGGGTAACAGATAAAAGGGTTTTGCCGTTCTCCAATTTTGCACTCCTTTGCAGTAAGCCTTGACTTTAACCGTTCAATACGAATTTGTCAAGATTTTTCCGATAGAAAATGAGTTCATCCACTTAGTCAGCCAGATCATGTAGGTTACACGATATGGTATCTTGAAGTCAGCCACGTACTTTTGTTGTTCTGCTGTCTCAACAGCGTGGCTGTAGTAGTTTGTGCGAACGTAGGTCACAGGGTCATCAATCCCCCATGCTTTGGCAACCAGTGCTAGGATTAGCCCAGTGCGCCCAATGCCACCCATGCACCCGGCATAAACCGGCTTTCCTTGGAGGATTAGGTTAACGGTTTTCTCCAGACCGGCCTCCATTGTTTTCAGGTCTGGTACACAGTAGTCTCTGGTAGGAATGTCAACCGTACAGGGCAGGTTGATTTCTTCTGCCATTTTCACACCGGTCATTCCTTTGGGCATTTGGCGGTAGGGGCCACCGTACATACGAAATGAGGAACCCCACAGGGCGGGTAACGAAATAAAACCTCTCAATTTAACACTCCTTTGTAAAAACACATAACCGAGTTGGTATGCTTGATAGTATCGTATTGACCTTAGTTTGTCAAGCGGTTACGAACATTTTTTGTGGGCCTGTCGTTGTAGTAGCCCATCCTGTACACCGTCATAGTGTCCAAATCTACATCAAAAATCCAGCCTTGGTAGCGGCGGTTAGCCCACAGGTGGGTAAACTTTGCGCTATGAATCACCATGTCTTCCACTTGTTGCAGGGTAAGACCCCGGCTGCGGCGTAGTCCCTCAGGCTGGGGTTCCAGAAACATGGTCAGTTTATGCGGGTGATTGGAATTGATTTATCAGCCTCAAAACACAGGCGTGGGCTTGGGTTGTTGTTGGTGTTGCGGCCCATGCTGACATAAACCTTAGGCAAAATCTCCACCCTAGATTGGGTAGAAACATTGAATGTGGTTTCATTGGAGCCGACAACCAAACACATTTGTTCCCCCGGGCCAACTGAGGCAACTACAACACGGGCATTACCTATTTGCAAAATTTGACCAGAATGTACGCCAAGACTCAAGGCCATGATAGTTCCTTATTTTATTCCAAGTAATTCCAATGTGGTGCTGGAGCATTCCCACGTGCTTCCGTCCAATACACCCCGTTTGTAGTCCACAACACAAACCAACCCCCTGCTACGCAGAATCATCAAATAGCTGCTCACATCAGAGACCGTAAACTCGTGCCCGTGAAGGGTTAGCGTGTCGGTAACCTCCCTGCTGTTGGCAGGTTCTATTTGCCACAGGCATGACAGCGTTGCGAACAGGTAAGTGCCCACTTTTGGTAGGCGAACGTCCTGCACTTTCTCGTTGTGAATCACCTCTAGGTCTTGCAGCGTAGTGAACACGACCTTGCGGTAACCGCACCAACAGGTCAGTATTAGGTCGGTATGCGTCTTTTGATACCGTGCATTTGGACTGCCACATTTGGGGCAGTCCTCCTTGTAGCTGCTCATAGAACTCCGGGCGGTTAGGCCCGTATTCTACCGCGACTTTTGTATAAAAAGTGATCATGCGGTGACCACCGAGTATGATACCGGGCCTTTGGTTCCCAAGGTATTCCACAGGTCAATTTCAATACCTTCAGCTTTTAGCCAGTTAATAACCCGAATTTCTGATTCTGACCAAGGTTTTGACATTGAACCCAGATAGGTATTTGATTTGAGGCCCACCAGACCTTGCAGGTCAATACCATACGTGAGTACATGCGATTTGTCGCCGTAGTTGAATCCATAGGTTTCCAGCGGGTAGGAAACAGCCACAGATACCAGACCCGCAACCCACTGCAACCGGGTTTGAATATCGCTGAAGGTCATAAAAATTTCACTGTCGCCGAGCGTGTAAGCCAGCGTAAGAACATCGCAAGAGTTAAGGCACCGGGTAACGATATTTTGAATTTCATCGTTGGTAAGGTGTAGGACGCTACCCAATTGCAAACATAACCGGGGCAATTTGTAGGCCGGGGAATCATTCACCAACAGCAGGGTTTCACCCACTTTAGCGGCCCGGAAAGCTGCAACCAGCGGGTTGTTACCCCCAACCACCGGGACTTCACACAACCAGACCCGGCCTGTAGCGCCGTCAATACTGATTGTAGAGCCAGCAGTGAAAGCCTGATAGTGTTCAGAGCCGAGGCCAACCACACAGGTACGGTTCATTGAACGGGCAACCACTGCGGCGTGGCTGGTACTCCCACCTGTCATAGTCAGGATACCCACCGCAGCATTCATGCCGCCAATGTCATCCGGGGTTGTTTCTTCGGTCACCAGAATTACAGTTTGACCAACTTTTGCCATATTGATAGCGTCAACGCTAGACAGGCATACGATACCTGTTACTACACCAGAACAAGCCGGTAGGCCCGTAAAATCCGGGGCGTTTTTGAATTTGGGGTCAAGTACGGGCTGATTAGCCAAGTCCAGTTCACGTTCGCTTACCCGCGCAATTGATTGCGGTAATGTGATCAGTTTTTCAGCAACCATGTCCGTTGCAATTTTGACTGCGGCCCGGGCGCTGCGTTTTGCAGTACGGGTTTGCAGAATGTACAGTTTGCCATCTTGAATAGTAAATTCAACGTCCTGAACGTCCTGTTTGAGGGTTTCCAGTTTGGTGACCGTGGCAATCAATTCCTCACTGATAGCAGGGTTCCAGTCGGCCAGTTTGTTCAACTTCATGGGGGTCGCCGTACCGGCCACAACATCTTCGCCTTGGGCGTTGATCAGGAATTCACCGACCACTTCATTAAGGCCAGAATCAGGGTCACGGGTGAACAGCACACCGGTACCAGAATTCTCATTCAGGTTTCCGAATACCATTGATTGAATAACCACCGCAGTGCCCCAGTCTTCGGGTATGTTGTTCAGTTTACGGTAAGTTTTGGCACGATCATTGTTCCAGCTTTTGAACACAGCTTCGATTGAATTCAGTAGCTGTTCAGTTGCGCCGGGGAAAGGTTTACCTGTTTTACGCTCGTAAGACGCGAGGCTTTCAGGCAGGGTTTCTTTTTCCAAGTCCTTACGGGCAATACCATCGACCACATTGCCGTACATGCAAACCAGACGTTTGAAGCTATCAATAGCACAGTCAGTACCAACGCGAGATTCCCAAGCGGGTAGAGTTTTGTTATCCAGACCCACGTTAAGAATTGTGTCCATCATCCCGGGCATAGAGGCCCGAGCGCCAGAGCGTACAGACAACAGGGGCTGGTAGCCGAACACCAGTTTGAAAAAGTCACCGTTTTCTTTGAGGGCAACGGCCACCTTTTTCATAGTACCTTTTGGGGCTTTCATGTAGTCCAAGCATACCGAGGTTGGGATGATCAAGGCCGGGGGCACGGAAACCCCTTGTTGTTGCATCCACAACAGGCCAGCGCCTTTACCACCGTGGATAACAGGGTTTGGGGTAACAGTTTGGTCAAAGATTGAAACGAACATATTGCACTCCTTTGCGATAAGCCTTGACTTTAGTCGGTAACAACAGGTTTGTCAAGCGGTTTTTGGTCTTCCAGTAAAAAAGAAACCGGAGCGCCCAGAGATTGCAACCCGGCCTTGACCACGGCGTTCATAGCATAGGCATTGATTTCTGTCTTGGCCTTGTGGTATCGCGCAAGGTTTCTCTCGTTGCCACACTGTCGGCAACGCATACCACCCTTGGGGTCGAGGTAAAGGTTGTACCCTTCATACGGGTGTCCCTTGGGGCATGACGTTGGCTTGGGTTTGTTTCCAGATACCGTGTGCAGTATGCCGCGCTTCACGTTCTCGGCGTGTGTAATGGCTTCCATGTGCAATGGATTGCAGCACTTCCTAACCCGGCACGTATGGTCTAACTCTAGGCCATCGGGTACGGGGCCAATCTGAAGTCTGTAGGCTAACTGGTGAGTCTTGGTGTGCGCCCGGTTATGGTTGGTCACACCATACCCCTTGTCGTTGGTTGGGCCTTGCCACAGCCAGCACCCGTGGTCATCCACGACGCACTGGGACTTAATCCATGCCAGCAGTTCAAGCCCGTCAATCCCACGTTTACGATAGCCCATGCACACCTCCTAGTTAATGAAGTGTAACACAGTTCATTCCGAAAGGCAACTGGCTTTCGGATAGCGCCACCTCAATCAGTTCCCCAGAACCATGGTGCCAGTCGTTGGACAGGCTACGGCGCATTTCAGACCGGGCAATGGTTACCGTCACATAGTGTTGGTGTTGAAAGTCTGAAGCGTATAGGTTGGCACTCCCAGACACACGGCTGGCCCTGATACAGGCGAATGCAGGGTGTGTAATACGTTGGCCGCTCATTGGCCCACCTTCTTCGGTGATCACGGGTTCTTCGATTGTTCGTGCCATATTACCCTTCTGTAAGTGGGTGGGTGGTAACCTTATACGGGGTGCCCGTGGCGAACGTATAGAGGCCAGAGCGGGGCCAGTAGTCACACTTCAGGCCATTGTTTCTGCATAGGTACACCGCCCAATCGTGGTTCATAATATCGGCTGAAACGTCTGCCTTTCCTTGGGAGGATACCGTCTTTAGGATAGCTTTCTCGGTAGTTTCGGGGGTGTCCATAGTCAGTCCTTAAAATGGTGGCTCACTGCCACCGGGTTTGCCGGGAGAATCCCAGATTATGTCAATCATAATGTCCATGATTTCCTCGTCCGATAGAGCATCAGAGCGCATCGCACGGTGAAGACCGGACAGCGGGTGCTGTTCACAGTACGGACTTCCAGCACGGTGTGCGTAGTGGTATCCACTACAGATACAGAGCTTATGTCCTGTGAGTTTGATATGTCGCTGCATACTGTCATAGGTAGCCCTACGGGTACGGCATTGGGGGCAGCGTAACACATCAGGCAGTCAGCGCAATTGATTGCAGGCCGTTAATCAAGTAGGATTCACACGAATCCGGGGTCATACGCAGTCTGTATAGGTTACCAAAGATTCCATAATGGCGTGTTCTTGCAACAGTCTTGTACACGAACAGGGGCCTAAACACCACTCCAAAATACTGGTCACCATCTACCCAAGTAGGGTCGATAACCTTCAGGTCTTGGTCAATTACCCAAGCGTGTGCAAGGGCAATTCCCAATTTCTTGCTGGTGGCGTACCCTTCACAGTATCGGTAGGGTGTTTCATTTGATGCCAGCGCGTAGGCATTAGCGTAACATTCCCCCACTGTCATAGTTCCACGTTTGGGGTGTTTCTTTGGGGTCATGTCTACCCCGTGGGCTGAGAGTACCCGGTGTTCAAGGGGGGTGTCATTACCCATTACCTGCATAATGCTTTGCACGTAGTCACGGACTTGTCCCACGTTCACTCCTTTGAAGTATTGAGGCCCAATCTTAGTTGTGGGCCGTTAGTTTGTCAAGTAGTTTCTGTAGGAAATACCCGTTCAACGGCGTTAAAAGGTTTCGGGAAAGCCGTTGCCACATCAATGGCAGTTTCCTCGTCCACTTTTCTGTAGGTGTCTCCTTGGAAAACAAAAAGATCACCAGCATCTAGTTGGTAAAAGAACGTCATACCCCGTCACCCTGCAACCGGGTCAAAGCCTCTGAGGCCATACGGTAGTGGTTGTCACTGGGGTGCATCAGGTAGGCCGACACATTCCTATAGAAAGCCCGGGCCTGTGCCACCGGTTCTTTCTGGGCATATTCATCCAGTAGTCGGTAGGCCAGCCCGTTCACCACCATCTGGTTTCCAGACTTGTGCTGGTCTGCAAGGTAGTACGCAGCAGACTTTAGGCTACGGGCGTATTCCTTGCCATGGCGGCGCATCACGTACTTGACCGCGCAGCCCATGTTGAAGTTCAGGCAGCGCACTATGTGAATGGCTTCAATGCCACTTGGGTGCGTGTTGTAATGCTCGGCTTTTTGCACAACGTCAAACACGGTGGGTGTGTCCTTCAGCGTCACGGGGTCGGGGATGGCCTTAGACTGAATGGCTTGTCCCGCTAGACTCTTGCAGGGGCCTAGGCCACACACCCGGCAGGTACGGGGGTAGGCCACACCCTTGGAGGCTAGTACGTGGGTGCATTCATCGTGGTTGGGTTCAGGTAGGGCATAGGTCATACGGTGGCTC
>JFJP01037245.1_pt1 | contig 36381 bp, 38 predicted proteins | sample 431651 | NCBI WGS metagenome assembly JFJP01 (sample SAMN02602958, study PRJNA72255) | Microbial mat metagenome, whole genome shotgun sequencing project. | biome: fresh water; feature: sink hole; material: water; isolation source: purple microbial (photo- and chemosynthetic) mats found in... | reverse complement strand
CCACCCTGACGAGATTGAACATGTCAACCTCATCGTTCAGGCAGTTCATGACCATGTTTCTGGTGGAGTTGAAGAGTCAGCCCCAGGAGCCGAAGTTATAGACGAACTCGTTCCTATCTACAAGCTTGAGAAGCTTGATGATCCTAATGCCAAGCCAGATTTGGGAATAGAAGCTGGCGATGAAGTTAGCGATGAAGATGGTGAAATAGAAGTCAAGCTTGGTGAAGACGAAGATCCATTCGCTGCCGATGCTGGCGCTGGTGGAGAAGCTGCTCCAGCCGAAGGTGGAGCCGATGCTGGTGGTGACGCAGGAGCCGACCCATTTGCCGCTGAAGGTGGAGATGCAGGCGGAGACGCCGCTGCTCCAGCCGAAGGTGGGGATGAAGCTGGTTCAGATCCATTCGCTGCCGATGGTGGTGACGCAGGAGCCGATGCAGGCGGCGAGGAAGACGCTATAGCAAACGTGCAGGATGCTGCTGAAACCGTTCAGGATAAGTTCAAGCGCCTCGAAACCAAGATTGATGACCTTCTTACCGCAGTTACCGGATTAACTGGTGAAGAGTCAGCCGAAGGTGGAACAGAAGACGCTCCAGCCGAAGGTGGAGATGAAGCTGGTTCAGATCCATTTGCCTCTGAAGGTGGAGATGCTGAAGCTGCTCCAGCCGAAGGTGGAGACGCTGCTCCAGCAGGCGACGATCCATTTGCTGAAGCTTACCTCCGCACATTCGCAGAAGCAAAGAAGAAGGATGTTCGTGGTAAGAGAGAGTTCTTGACCAAGCGTGGTGAGAATACGGTTGGAGCATATCACCGCAAGGCTGATAGCACAGCTACTCGTGCAGAAGCAGAGAAGTCGGGCGATGCATTGCAGACTGATATGACTGCTGAAGAGACAGAAGAAAAGATACCATTTACAGAGGAACCAAAGGAACTTATGGATAAAGACACTGAAAGCAATGGTCCAGGCGCAACCAAGAAGCCAACCGGCAAGGTAGCCTACCGTGAAGGATTCAACGGATTCAGAGTTGGCGACGAAGTTCTCGTTGAGAAGTCGGTCGATACTTGGAATATCCTCACAATCAACAAGAATATCTTCACTCTTGGTCGTGGCAAGACAACCACCAAGATTGATATCTTCACCGAAAGCATCCGCCACGCCGACTCGAAGTTGGAATGGCAGGCAACAACCGAGCTTATGGGCGAGTCGAAGAGACGCTGGGCATCTGTAGCCGCTAACTATGTTACTGAAGGTGAAACTCAGGTAACAGGAGTTGTCGGTCTTGGTGGTGGAAACCGCCTCGGTGGTCAGAAGTTCGGCGCAGAAGACCTCGCAACCGATAAGATCGGAACCGTTGGTTCAAGTGCTGCCGACCGTAAGGATATCTACAAGTACATCAAGGATAACGCTCTTCACCGCTGCGCCCGTGAAGTCGCTATTCAGAGAGTATGCGAGAGATTCACCAATCCACTCGAAGAGATAAACAACATCGTTGACGATGCCGTTCTCTCGGAAGACACAACTCAGGTCGAGCAGATCGACTCGCAGTATAGCTACCGTTCTGCTCCAATTGGTGAGCATGCTCTCCGTCAGGCATTCCAGCGTGGCTGGAAGTCTGTCAATGAGTCGGAAGCTAAGGAAGTCAAGCCAGTCAAGAAGATGGTTGAGTCTGTAAAGGCAACTTCCTACAGAACTGCCGAAGACGCTCTTATCGACGGTCTTGGAAGAACTGCTGCTGACAGGCTCTCGGGAAGATAATCCATCAACCTGTTATAATGGTTACATGACTATTATTAATACTATAAAATCCACCGCTCAGTATATGTGTCGGTGGATTTTTGTTGAGTGTAAGTATCTAAAGTATAGAATAAGAACTGATATACTGAGAAGACCCGATAGATTTACCGAATTGCAGTGTATTTCAATTAACAATAATGACGTTGATGAAAATTATAGACTAAACAAGGTTCTGGAAAGGAGGATAAATAATGACGAAAATATTAGAGAGAAGAGAAGACTTGAAAAAAAGGGAATTAGCCAGAAACTTGTTTATTAAAATATTCTATGCTATCCGCCGCTATACAATGAATGTAAGCACTCTTTAGATGACTCCCACGAACTGCATTATAACGATATGAAAAACAAACCTAAAATGAAGTCTGAATCTAAAACAGAATCTAAAATAATCGAAGAAGTAGAACGTAATCAAGAGGCTTACTCGCTTGTCGAGGCTCGCTCTCTGGATTATGCCGTTGTTTACGCAATCTCCAACCGATTCTGCATGCCGATCAAGAAGTGGAAGGCATTCAAGCTTGGAATCATTGACGAGAAGGGCAACATCCTCAGACCACTCAAGTCCGACGAAGACCGCAAGGCGTTCACTCCGCTTGATAACGTCTGCATACGAATCAAGCGTTTGATTCCACAGCACCTTTGGTATCTCTTGACATTCACACAGATATTCAAGGGCTTCGTAACCTACTCAACCTACAAGTCATACTACGAATCCGCTAAGAGCCAGGATGACCTTCTCAAGATAGAAGAGAAGCGCCTGTCTATTATGCGTGCTAAGAATCAGCTTGATGAGATAGTCAAGAACAACCCAAATTTCACTGAAGAAGAGTTCTGGAGCCATGTAGCTTCTGCGGAGGATGTTGACAATGGGTAAAGAAGACCTATTCTCCGACATTGATAAGATTCCCGAAGATACCATTGATGACGGCAAGGAAAAGAAGAAGAGAGTCAACGGCAACCGCAAGGGTAAGAACTACGAGCGGGATGTATGTAAAGACCTCGGCAAGCGTTTCGGTGGAGAGTTTAGGCGAGTACCGATGTCGGGAGCATTTTTCGGAAAGAGTAACTTCATAAAGAACAAGGATGTGAATGCTGCCGCTAAGGATGTTCTATGTGGTGACATTATCACTCCACAGGGATTCTACTGGACTCTCGAATGTAAGAACTACTTCGATACCCCTAAGATACACAACCTCATTGGTTCCGGTGACTCAACCCTTGACAAGTGGATAGAACAAGCTAAGTTGGAATCAAAGACCGCTGACAAGCCCTGGATGATAATATTCAAGGTCACGGAATACCGTGGATGTCAGTATATTGTTATAGACGCACAAGACTTTATTAGAGTATGTGGAGCTAAAATACACAAGAGTATCTACTATAACGATTGCTTTATATTTGATTACGAATACTTCATGGATAATCTCGCTATATATTTTTCAAAGACAGCCTCACAACCTCTTATAAATACTAATAGCACAAGAACTACAGGAGCCTAATATGTCAGTACCTACCAATAAAGAGTTGATGGAAGCCTTCAAGAAGATAAATGAAGCTCCAGAAGACAACGATGGATTCTCGGCTGGTAAGCCTGTTGGTGTTCTATCGAAGGATGACCACTCGAAGCCAGTTAGTCGCAAGACTGATGCTGGTGTCAAGGATGCTCCAAAGGAGTATGACGCCAAGAGCAAGGAACTCGACACCAAGACCGGCAATAAGAATGACGCTGGTGTTGAAGCTGCTCCTGACAAGTTCGAAGGCACCGACAAGGCTGCTAACGACAAGACCAAGCAGGAACGCACAGAGAACGGCATCGGCAAGGCTCCAGTAGCCAAGGGTGCTGAGAAGGAATTCGCAAAGTTCCGTGATCGTATCCGTGCTAAGATGGGATTGTCGCTTGATGACAAGCTCAACAAGGGCAATGACGGTAAGATTCACTAAGTCTACCAGTCTACCAATATAAATAGATTTTACACAAGGAGCATAAGATGGCTGACCTCAAGACACTCAAGCAGGAATACAAGAAGCTTACCGAATCTGAATCTGGCGCTATAGGCGACGGCAAGAGAGATGGGATGCCCGGCGCTCCAGAAGGCGGCGGTCCAGAAGCAGCTAAGGGCTTCAAGAGTGGCAAGCCTGTTGGCTTCCAGTCGGTTGACAAGAACTCGAAGCCTGTCAAGCCAGTCGCTCGTGGCGAAGGCGTCAAGGATTCTGGCATCAAGGAATACAAGCCTGAAGGTGCCGAGATGAAGGGTGCCAAGGAAACCGTCAAGCCAGTATCCCGTGAACAGGGTGCTGCTGCTGGCGTCAAGGAAACTGGCAAGGGTGACGCTAAGATTGGTAAGAAGGGCGAAGTTGAGAAGGCACAGAGAGTTGACCGTGAAGAAGGCGTATCAGCAGGAGCCAAGGAAGTTGGCGAGTACGGCAATCTCTCGGCATTCCGTGCTAAGGTTCGTGGAGCTTTCGGATTGTCACTTGATGACAAGATGAACAAGGGCAACGACGGACTCAACAAGAAGTCGTAATAGTCAAAAACAGTAAACCATTAAAATAAACCCTGGACTGACCTGGGTTTATTAGTATAAGGAGCAATCGCATGTCAACACTCAGAGAAAACTTTTTCAAGAACCGTGGACTTGCGGTAAATCCGTTGAATGAAGGACTGAATGAATTGAATATGGGTCCGGTTCCATCAATGGGATCGAGTTCATCTGACGAAGATGCTCCATATGTAAATGATACAAACGCTCCACCAGTAAATGATATGGAAGAAACCGAAAAGGTTGAAGAAATGGGCGGACTAGAAACCGGACTTGGAGTTGGTCTTGGCACCGTCGCCGGTGTTGTCGGAGGAATCGGCGCAATCGCTCTTGGTATTTGGGCATGGAACAAGGGTAAGGAAGTTGCTAACAATGTCGGTAGTGCCATTGGTTCCACTCTTGATGTTATGGCAAAGAATGCCAAAGTCGCAAAAAGAAATGAGAAGATTCAGGCAATGTTGAAGCGTTTCGACGGCGACCAAACCTTCCAGCAACTTGTCTCAGCACTCAAGGCAACACCATATGCCGATCCAAGAGCAACCATGAAGGGCAGAGATGCGGCAAATGCTGCAAACAAGGCTCGTAAGCCTAACATCAAGGCACTCAAGGACTACATCGAAAGCAAGTTGACACCGGAAGAAAAGGGATGGTTGACTGCTATATATGACGCTTCCCAAGAAGGATAAGAATATGACATCACTCAGAGAAAGCTTCTTCAAGAACCGTGGACTTGCGGTAAATCCTTTGGTTGAAGGTTTTGGTGACGATGGTGATGTTGCCCAGGATTTTGATCCTACATTTATTTCACCGGAGCAAGTATCTAAAATAGATAAAGTAGTTCAAGCTATAAATCAAGCACATACTAAAAATGTATTAGTTGCTATATATCTTGATGGGAGTGAGTGGGGTTCTTGGCATAACACTCATGAATTAGCATCTGTATTACCAAAAATGAAGAGAGAGATATCTAAATTAGGTATGTCTTCTAAAGAATCTAATGTGTTAATTAAAATTGATTCACAATCTGGTTATTCTTCTCCAGAAGAGTCAATGAAATTTAGTATTTCAATTCCAATGCTTGTGGAAGTGTTATCGAAGATAGACACTACTATAGTTCCAAAGAAAAGTATTGACATTTTAGCTGATGAAATAAGTGGACATATAGATTGGGATGCAGGATTTGCGAACTTTGGACAATTCGCTTCAGAGTATTTCAGAGATACCTATTTTAAAGATACCTTTTTTAAAGATAAAATTCGGGAAGTCGGTGGGGACTTATTAAAATTTTCCGACGAAACGGAATTGTTTTTTAACATTTTATATAAGATGTGGAATAATAAAAAGGGAATAGGAAAATTACCAAAGAAACAATAACTTATATAAGTAACTCACAACCCCAGGCTAAAACCCTGGGGTTGCTTTTTTTGTAGTATCTGTATAATAAGCTCATGAAGAACCTTCTTATTGATTTCTCCTTGCTTGCCCACGCAAACCTGTTTACAGCCAAGACCCAGCTTGCGATGGGTGGCTATCAATTGCTCAAGCATATACTTATCAGAGCAGTTCTCAAGAACATAAACGAATTCTCACCCGATAGTGTATACATTTGCTTTGACGGTGGAACCTCCTGGCGTAAGCAGCTATCAGAAGCCTACAAGGCTCAACGCCAAGCTGCCCGTGATAAGCAATCCGACGAGAACGGTGGAGAGGTCAACTGGACCGAGTTCTACCGCATACTTGACGAGCTTCACGATGACTTCAAGACGAACTTCCCCGTTCACTCGCTGAAGATTCACACCATTGAAGCCGATGATATCATTGCTCATATTGTCAAGAACTCATCCATGTATGATGAGAATGTCATATTGACTCGTGATGGCGACTATGTTCAGCTTCTCAAGTATCCCAATACCAAGATTTACAACCCAATCGACCGCAAGTGGATGGAAGAGCCAAATCCAGACTTCGCTCTACGTGTCAAGATATGCATGGGTGATAAGTCTGATAACATTTTAGCTATTCGCCCTCGTATGGGTGTAGCTACCGCTGAGAAGTTCGTTGAGAGTGGTGAGTTGGATAAGCTGCTTGAGACTGCTCAACGTGACATTGAGAAGTTTGGTAAGCCTCGTGATGACATGGCAACTGCTTACTATAAGAATGAGAAGCTTATTGACATGTCGAAGATCCCAGCAACTATAACAGACCGAATCAAGGCTGAAGTTGATGCTTCTGTCATAGGCAACCCTTCAAACCTTCTCAAATACTTCGTAACCAGCGGTCTTCGTGAACTTCTTGAGGATGTATCACGAGTTAGAAACACCTTATCTAAACTCAAGTAAACTAATATAGTTCCTTCTCAGTCAATACACGGAATGACCAACCACGCATTTTACAAAATGCTTCGGCTGCTTTCCATTTCTCCTTATTGACCATATACGTTTCCAGTTCACTCTCGAATAACTTGTGTGACCTACCCGCTTCTGGTTTAGCTGGTAGTGGCTCCATCGTCTGCTTGAATGGTTTTATTTCAATCAACTCAACCCACACCTTATTACCGTTGCTGAACTTCACATAGAAGTCAGGATGGTATAGCCATAATATTTGCTTACCTTCTTGTAGAGTTCTTATAGGATGAACATACGCTATTTCAGGCTGTTCAGACATCCATTCTATAACATGAGCATTCTTGTCAAGATACTTCATAAAATCATATTCCCACGATGAACGTGCGATTGGTTCTTCTTTACCGATATACTTCTTACGGTTCTTCACCTTGTATATCTTGAGCTTTGGGAATCTATTTGGCGACTTCTCCATAGCCTTTACATAAAAGCCCTTTTCCTTCACCATATTGTGAATTTCTCTCGCTTTTTCCTCGGTTTCTTCTATCTTTTTGACTATTTCTCCAGCAGGGCTATATACACCCCACCACTTTTTTTTGTTTTTAGCCATAATGTTTCCTAAATATATTATACGGGGGTATAATATTATTTATGGTAATGAAGAAGATTATGGTTGCTCCTTTCGTTAGGAAGGCTGTTATTCCCGGTGGAGTTGCGTCTATTGCCTATGGAGTTCCCATCGCACCAAACGATATGACAGGTGCCACAAAAGACGCTGTTGGTAGAAGTGTCAAGAGTAACAACATAGAGCTTGGAGACATACTTGTATTCAACTACATTGGTAGAGATATACCAGACATGTCAGAGGGTAATAGTATAGCCAGAGAAGATAAGATGGTTCTCAACCCAATGGTTGTGTTTGCTGGCTTCGACGTTGCTCATGGTAACATAGTTGGTATAGACCTAAGAAGGTTTCGATTGGCTAAGTTAGACTTCTTGGCTAACAAGGTGATATACGCACTCAAGAAGTATTATTACAACTCTCAGTTTGATGAGAAGGGTAACGAGATACTTACCAGAAAGTCAAACGCTGAGATGCCTTACAAATCACAGTTCGCATTCCGTTACGACAATTTCGGCAATGGTCTATATGGTCCAACAACACCAGCATTACAAAAATTCTATAGGGCATATAGCCCAAATCGCATGCGGAACGCTGTTCTTATAAATATAGAACAGGCAGAGGACACCGCTAAACAGACCGTCAAAGCAGTCCCAGGAATACTACCGGAGTAACACGACATGGCATTACGTTCATTCTTCTCGTTCAATAGGAGCCGCAAACCGGAAGTTCCAGTGGATATGTCTCCACAGGAAAAAGAGCTTCTTATCAAGACGAGAAACAATATATTCAACAATCTAAATCCAGAGAATGATAAGACTCGTGATAAGTCGCTTTCAACAACTGCCATAACCGATCTTCAGGATGTGGGTCTTGCCCACGGTGAATATAACCAGACCATCAATATATTCTCGAAGTATATCTACGCTCTTGAAAGAGATAAGAGAAGCCGTGTTGCTATTTACCGTGAAATGTCGAAGTATCCAGAAATAGCATTCGCTGTTGATGAGTATGTGGATGAAGCTGTCAACGAGGGTCCTGACGGTCGTTGCATGAAGCTCAACATTCGCAACGCTGCTATAAATGAGAATGATAACCAGCGCAAGACCATCATAGCCGAGTTCGACCACTTGATGTTTGAAATCCTAAAGATTGACAAGTATATTCACCAGTGGTTCCGTGAGTATATGGTTGACGCTGAGATTTACTTCGAAAAGATTTTTGACATTCAGGATGAATCAAAGGGTATCTGCAAGGTAAAGAAGCTGATGACCACCCGTGTATATCCTGTTTGGAAGGATATTGAAGCGGATGACATTTTGTTCTACGCATACCAGGGTGATGACTCATCGGTAAAGAATCTTCCAAGAGAAGCCGTAGCTTACGCTAATAGCGGTAAGTATGACTGGTCTAAAGACGAAGACATGAAGGTTGTTCTGTCGTTCCTTGAGGAATCGAAGACCACCTATAAGAGACTCAAGCTTCTTGAAGACGCTCTCGTTATCTATCGTATAGTTCGTGCGCCTGAACGCAGAGTATTTAAGATCGACGTTGGATCATTGCCAAAGGGTCGTGCTGACCAGTTCATGCAGGAGATGATTCGCAAGTATCGTCAGCGCAAGTTCTTTGATCCTGCAACTGGTGACATTGCAGAAGGTCTTGATATGCAGGCTATGACTGAAGACTTCTGGTTCCCTGTATTCCAGGGCGGTCGCTCTTCTGAAGTTACAACACTTCAGGGTGGTCAGGGTCTTGGTGAGATTGGCGACATTGATTACTTCCTGAATAAGCTCTACCGTGGCTTGAAGATTCCTAAGAGCCGCTTCGGTGAGGATAACAAGTTCTCCATCGGTGATACATCGGATATTACCCGTGAAGAAGTCAAGTTCGTCAAGGAAGTCAAGCGTTACACCGATAGATTCGCTGAAGTATTCAAAGATATATTCCTCACTCACCTTGCCCTCAAGGGAATCTCGGAAGAGTATGGAATCTCAGAGCAAGACATCAAGATTCAGATGTTTGCCAACAACCTCTTTGAGAAGTTCATGGAAGCCAAGGTTCTTGAGCTTAGATTCCAGAACTTCAGCAACTTCAAGGATCTTATCGACACTGAGAAGCCAGTATTCGCTCGTAAGTGGATTGTTCAGAAGTATCTTGAGATTGATGAAGAAGACTGGAAGAACAACCAAGAGCTTCTTGCTGCCGAAAAGGATGACCTCAATGAAGGTGAAGACGGAGATGGTGGAGGTGGCGGCGGAGGTGGTGGAGGCGGAGGCGGAATGGATATGGGTGGTGGTGACATGGGCGGCGACATGGGTGGTGACGCTGGTGGAGATGCTGGCGGTGACGATGCGGGTGGAGATGCCGGTGGTGACGCCGAGCCTGCCCTATAACAATAGAAAAATGGAGAACATATGAATCTAAAAGAATCAAATGAACTTATCATGTCTTTGCATCACAAATACAAGATAAGTGTTAGTGTATTGGAACAACTGTGGACCGAGGCTATTTCAACGCAAGAAGATAGCGCAAAGTCATCACAGGAAAAAGACAAGGGAAACCCTTTATTCTGGAAGGGTGTCAGAGGCAAGTTCAAAACTCTCATAGATAAACTCGACATACAGGAGGCGAAGGCAATTATGGATTCAAGAGAAAAGTACACAACGTCAACCTCAGATTGGCTTGACAAGCTTCAGCAGGGCGACTATGCCGCTGCTCAGAAGTCGTTCCCCAACATCATTCAGTCAAAGCTTGACATTATGATAAACAACGGCAAGGAAAAATACTTGAAGCAATTGTCGGATAAGGTTGAGAAGCAATCCAAGGAGTGATGTTTATTTGTTATAAATAACATCAGAGGTATAACAAATGTTTAAACTCATAACAGAATCAAACTTCGAGTCTCTTGGCGATTTCATTTATGAAAGCGTCACAGAGGCTAATGGTGTTACCAAGAAGGTTCCAACCATCGAAGGTATATTCATTCAGACAGAGAAGAAGAATCGTAATGGTAGAATCTATCCTCGTTCTCTCATGGAAAAGTGTGTTCAGGCATATGTTTCTGATCGCTTCCCGAATGAGAAGACAAAGAAGTGGAGAACATTTGGTGAACTCGGACATCCAGAAGGTGTTGAAATAAATCTTCATAGAGTATCACACATCATAACCGAATTCAAGTGGAGAGGCAATGACCTTATTGGAAAGGCAAAGCTTCTTGACACTGAATACGGAAGAATAGCTGAATCTATTCTCAAGGCTGACGGTCAGCTTGGCGTTTCAAGCCGTGGTCTTGGAAATGTTCAGGAGTCTGCTGGTGATGCTGCTATGGTCACTGAATATGAGCTTATTACCGTTGATATCGTTGCAGATCCTTCTGCACCAGATGGCTTCGTTGATGGTGTACTCGAAAGCGTAAACTACATAAGAACTGGCGGTAAGTATACTGCCGAGTCTCTTTCTCGTAGCGGAACCGCTTATAATAATCTGCATAAATCCTTGGAAAATATTCCAAAACATGACAGAGATTCGTATCTCGTTTCGTGCTTGAAAGATTTTTTCAAGACTATCTAATAAACCCTTATAAATACTTATAGCATCGCAGGAGAACATATGAGCAAACAGGCAATTATGGAAACATTGAAGAAGGCACTTGGAGAATCACTCTCAGAGGCAGCCGCTTCAGATATTTCAACCTATCTTGACTCGCTCGTTACTGACAGAGCAAAGGCATCTACACTTTCTCTTCAGGAACAGCTTGATGCTGCTAAGAAGGAAGCTGCGGAAGCCAAGAAGAAGCTCGCTGAACAGGCTGAGTCATTCAAGAAGGAAGCTGAGACGTTTGCAGGCGAACTCGCTGAAGCCTTCAAGAAGAAGGAAGGCATACTCTTTGAAGAACTCAACAACTTCAAGGAAGAGACAGTAAAGGTTGTTGAGGAAACATCGACAGAATACCGCACTCAGGTTGAGAAGATGGTAGAAGAAGTCGCCGCTGAATATCGTACCGTCCTTGAGACAGAGATGGTCGAAGAAGCAAAGAATTTCAGAATAAAGCAAGAGGCTGCTCTTGCTGAAGACGTTAGTAAGTACCGTAAGGATTTGCTTGAAAAGATAGATCAGTACCTTGAGTCTGAGATACCTAAGCATATTCCAGAGGGCATTATGGAAGCAGCCAGCAAGGCAAAGGCATATGAAGGACTCGTTGAAGGTATGGTAAATACCTTCACCAAGAACTACATAAAGCTCGACTCTACCGGATACGAAGCCCTCAAGGCTGCGAAGAAGGATAGCGAGTCCCTTTCCGAGCAATTCAACGCCAAAGTGAAAGAAGCAGTCACGTTGACTGCCCAGGTTAGAGATTTGGAAAAGAAGGTAAAGATTGGTCAGTTGACCGAGGGAATGACCCAGGCTCAAAAGGCTCGTGCTGCAAAACTCCTTGAGAGTACATCAGCCGTAGACGTAGAGCGCAAGTTTGACGCTATCAAAGATTACATAATCAACGAGAGTGTCAAGCAGCCAGTCCAGAAGACTGTTACTGCCGCAAAGCCCCAGGTTGCTACAAAGCCAGTTATTACTGAATCCGCAAAGAAGCAGTTGGCAAAAATAGAGGAAGAGGTTTCCTCACCAGCCGCAACCAGCGGAGGCGCACAGATGGACTCGTGGAAGAAATCTCTCGACCGCTTGAACCGTCGTATATAAATCACTAACCAACACAATACTATAGAAAGGTATTTATGGCACTACAGGACAATATCAGAGACGCACTTCTCAAGAAGTGGAAGCCAATGATCGAACACATTCGCGATGATCGTAAGGCTGAAATCACCGCTCAGTTACTTGAGCAGGAAAATCGTTACTTCAAGGATCAACTCAACGAAGCAGCATCGTCTGCTGGCGGCTCAGTTGTTTCCGTTCCCGGAACCGCATCCAACGTCGGTGGAGCTACTGGTATCGCAAGATTCCAGGCTATCGCTATGCCGCTCGTTGCTCGTGTTTTCCCTGAACTTGTAACAAACGAACTTGTTGGCGTTCAGCCAATGTTCACACCAGTCGGATTGGCATATGCCCTCCGTTATCGCTACCAGAGCGACTTCAATTCGAAGGTTGGATTCCCAGGCAAGGAAGCTGGATTCAACTCGGTAGAAGCTCTCTACTCGGGCGGATACCCAACAACCGCAACAACCCTCCCAACCTCCGCTGACTTCAACACCGCATGGGCAACCACTGTTGACGCTGGTAAGGTAAAGGGTGGAGATGTTGATGCAGGACTCTCGCCACGCGGCGGATACAACACCGGAGACGCTGAAGGTCTTGGTGAAACTCACTGGCAGGGCGTCGATGAAATGGATCGCATTCGTTACATGGGACTCTCCGTTGAGAAGCAGACTGTTGAAGCTAAGACCCGCAAGCTCGCTGCTCGTTGGTCGCATGAAGCACAGCAGGATTTGAAGAACATGCACAATGTTGACATTGCTGCACAGTTGTCAGACCTTCTTGCTTACGAAGTTGCTGCTGAAATCGACGCAGAAGTAAAGGCTAACATAATTGCTCTTGCTCAGGTCGGTGGAGTATTGGTATGGGACTACCGTTCTGGCACCTTCGGCACCGCCGATGGACGTTGGGAGCAGGAAAAGTTCAGAACCCTTTACACCGTCTTCCTCAAGGCATCGAATGAAATCGCCGTCGCTACCCGTCGTGGAGCAGGTAACTTCATCCTTTGCTCGCCAACCGTCTGCGCAGCAGTCGAAGCTCTTGAGCAGTTCGCTCTTAGCTCCGTAGCAACCAACCTCGCAACTGAAGTTTCGGGTGTTGCTAAGGTCGGAACAATCGGACGCTTCACGGTTTACCGTGATATGTTCGCAACACGCGACTACGCTGTTGTCGGATACAAGGGACGCGATGATGCTGACTCTGGCATCGTTTACCTCCCATACGTTCCGCTCCAGTTCCTCGAAGCTGTTGGTCAGGATTCCTTCAACCCAAGAATTGGCGTCATGACCCGTTACGGCATGTGCAACAATCTCTTCGGTGCAGAAAACTACTACCGCTACATCGACGTTCGTGGATTGTCTTCATCGGCTCTCTCGGGATCGGTCTAAGTTAGTATAAAATCCTAAAAGGTGAAATAACCCTCGTCGCAAGACGGGGGTTATTTTTTTGTATGATATAATCTTTAGTAAGAGGAAATACTATGACAAGAGACGATAAAGATAAACTTATACGATTCATGTTACAGAGCCGTCAAGAAGAAATGGAAGAGGTTGAGAAGGGCATTGTTATTGCAACCATGAAGCTTGAGGCTATGTCGGGACCAAACATGGATGTTCGTATGTCTGGTATGTTTCGTAAGCGCCGTGCCGAGCTTGAGGAAGAATATGAACTTCTCAAGCAGGAGATTAGCAAACTAAATGCTGGTGAATTGCCAGAACAACGTAAGACAAATACGGTTGCTAAAGCAAGAGACAGACTCAAAGAGTTTGAAGAAGCCGCCAAACTTCGCCGTGATAAGATTGGTAATGGTGTCGATGAGTTTAATGATAAGCTCGGACCTCTCAGGGGATAACTATGCGTAAGGCGATCTTCAGGAAAATCACTGACGGTTTCATTACTCTACGAATAAACGGAGTTCCTACTAAAATAGGCAACGGTGAGCGTTTCGTCGCTGATTATGAAATCGTCAACGGGCTTCCTGGGGTTATATTTGAGACGTTTGGTGAAACATTAACATCAAACAACGGCATACTACAGAATGGAAACGTGTTTACTATAACCGACGTTCCAGCAATGGAATCGTTTGTTCCAAGAGACACTGAAGAACCGCCAGATAATCCACACGCAGACAAAGATTGCCGCAAATGTCATGGACGAGGAAAGTATAGCTTCGGTGGATCATATGGTGGTCCAGTTCATTGGTCATCGTGTGAGTGTGTCATGTTCAAGCAGCCGCCCCCACCAAAGCCAACCATAACAATAGGGTTTGAGCCAGAGCTACTAAAGTCGCTCAAAGCCAAAACCCCTCGTGAATGGATGCTTATAAAGAAGCATGAATTGAAGAAGATAATGGATGATGCTGGTATAGATTACTCACAAGTAAGCGATGACCGCATGGAGCTTTACAAGTTCTTATTCTCAATTCTAAAGGATTTGAACTAAAACCAAAACTTGTAGACAATCATGTGAATGATAAATAAGGGTTGAGGATACCACATGAAAGTCAATACAAGAGCATCGCTGACTGACTGGATTTACAAGATTCTTGGCGCTCCAGCCATCAAACCACCTATTGATCCGTCGCAAATAGACAACCTCATGGATGAGGCTATAGACTATTACACCTTCCATGCTGGTGGAACTGGTCACGAAGAAAACTACATCATCATTCACACAAAGGCTGTTGTGTTGACCACTGTAGACGCTGACGGTAGATATGAATTTGACACCCGTGACTACGTTGATCAAACAGGTCTATGCGTTGGAATATCGGCTGAACCATTCCTTGTATATAAGCAGGAGTATCAGCTTCCAAGAAATGTCGTGGCTGTAGGTGATGTCATGGCTTCGTCAAGAACAACTACAAACCAACAGTATGCCACAGAACCTATGCTTGAGCGAGGATTTGCTCTCACTGGTCTTGGTATCATGTCAACGGGTATAGGTGGCTTGCAAGGGGCTGGATTTGGCTCTGTAGGCACTTCCATGTGGACCCCAGGCTCCTTTGGTCAGTTCAATTCATTTGGCTCCAGAGGGGGCGAGGGAACCCGTGGCTCGGGTGGTGGCGCTGACCTCGTTGGATATGAACTTGGTCTTCAATATCTTGAAATGATAAAGCAACGTTATACTGTCAAGATGGATGTTCAGTTCATGGAAGAAAGTAAAAAGGTTCGCTTATCACCAGCCCCCAAGGGTGAAGGAATTATTATATTACCAGTATGGTCACGAGTAGAAGATGGAGTTCTATTTGACAACATATGGATAAGACGCTATATAGCAGCATTGTGCAAGATACAATGTGGTTATAACGTGTCAAAGTATTCTGGTATAGCGTTTGCTGGCGGTGCTACCGTAAATGGCGAGTTCTATATCAGAGAAGGCAAGGAAGAAAAGGAGAAGCTGGAAAAGGAGATTGAGGATAATAAATACAATTATCCGGCTAGACCCTTCTGGTTTGCATAGTTTATATAAATAGTGTGTGGAGGATATTTATGCCACGCACAGCTTATACTAATGAAAAAATTGATGTGTTGCTTCAATCAAAAGGTGTAACCAGAGTTGGTAATTACGTTACTGCACACACTAAAATAGATTTCTCGTGTGTGACATGCGGAAACGTTTGGGCATCCAAACCCTATAAAATACTCCAAGGGAATGGGTGCCCAAAGTGTAATGGTGGTGTTCGTATGACAAACGAAGAGTTTGATAAATCTATTGCAAATAAGAATGTTGTAAGAATATCAGACTATATGGGATATGAGTCACCTATAAAAATGAAATGTCTAAAAGATGGTCATATATGGAAGGAATCCCGCGCCAGAAATATTATAAAAGAAAAAACTCCTTGCCCTTTATGTTACAACACATACAAGAGCGAAGAACAGATAGACCTTGAAATAAGAAACTGTAATAAGAATATTCAACGTTTAGACTCTATAAAAAGAATGAAAGATAAGATACATTTCAGATGTAATATTGACAATGAAATATTCCTCCAAAGCCCTATAGGGATAATATGGCATGGATATGGCTGCCCTTTTTGCAAAAGAAAGAGAGAACGGTTTGTGAAAGAGTTGTTACAAAAATCTGTCGAATGTATTGATTATCAAAAGGCAATCTTTTACAATGGAAAGAGATATATAGTAGATTTCTTCATAGAAGGTAAAAAGAAGATAATAATTGAGTATAATGGTAAACAGCACTACGAACCTGTAAGGTTTGGTGGCATGAGTTATGATAGAGCGGAAAAATGTTTTGAGTTGCAGAAGGTTAGAGACTGTGCTGTGAAAAAATATTGCGAGGAAAATCAAATAGTATTAGTAGAATTACCATATTGGCTAAATGACTCTGAAATTATAAATAAGGTTGAGGAAATGAAATGGCTACTAATGGATTAGACCAGAAACAATTTTGGGATCAATACAAAGGGGCGATGGCAAACGCCGCTGAGTTTGAGTTCTATGATAACATAGCCACAGAGATATTCAATATCTATGGCATACCCGTTGAGTATTTCCCAGCCGAAGTTGACCCTAATAAAGATAGGATATTTGGTGAAGACCCAAATAAGAAGTATACTCGTAAGGTAATGACCACTGCTATTATAGAGGGCGGAACCGTTCAAGAGAATGTAAACTTCAGCATGTATGGTATGATGAACAAAGTCGAGTTCACCATGCACCTTCACCAGCAGTCGTTTAGAGATGTTGTTGGGCGTAAGCCACTGCCAGCAGACCAGTTCACATTTGTAAAAGACTTGACAACGCAGGTATTTGAGGTTATGCATGTCACCGAGTCAACTCTTGGTGTTCAGGGCAACATATTCGGTCACAGAACAACATATACACTCATTTGTAAGGAGCGTGAGATATCTCCCGCTGAAATCGGTGATGGTGAGCGTTACGGTCATACAGATAGCGAGGGTAATGTGCTTCCAAATGCTCCTGCCGATCTTATCAACCCTGACGGTGAAACAAGAGAGAAATACAAGGTTCCTGGGCTTACCAAAGAGAACCGTGACGGTGCCTACCATGGCGACAATGAAGCTGTTCAAGAAATTGCAGATGGAGTTGACGAGCATGGAAATCCGGTTATGCCTGGAGGACGTGGTATAATAAGTAGAAGCGGAAAGGATAAATTGGATTGGGGACAGTGGTAAGACAAATAACTTTATTATAAATATATCATATGAAACACGATAATGACTACGTTGACTCAATTATAAAAGAAACCGACTCTAATAGAGTTGGAAACTACATCAATAATTGCACTCCTATTGTGTTTTTTTGTAAACCCTGTAATAAAGAGTTCTCTTCTATTCTTATAAACATAAAAAACAGAATAAAAGATAATTTATCACCATGCCCAATATGTAATAATAGAAATAGAAGATTGAATAATAAAGTTATTGACGATAGATTGTGCGGAACCGGAATACATAGATGTGGAGAATATATTACAGCTAATGTTGCTATAGAGTGGATGGATGAAACTGGATATAGGTGGAAAGATACCCCAGCAAATGTGATTAGTAAATATAAGAAAAATGGAAAAAACAATCACGTTAGATTGAATAATAGTATAATAGATGATAGATTGAAAGATAGAAAAATAAAAAGGGTTGGTGATTATATCAATGCCTCCACTCCTATAGAATGGATGTGTTTAGAAACTGGAGATACATGGAAGTGCCTGCCAAACAATATATTTAGAGGGTATGGAAACCCAAATCTCAGAACGCATAAGAGGGAGAAAGATATACTGAACTATCTAAAGAACAATAAGATTGAATTCAGTTATCATTTTACTTTTCGCGACATAACATGCAAATACATTGTAGATTTTTATATACCGCAAATAAACACAATAATAGAATATAACGGAAAACAACATTATGTTCCTGTGGAATATTTCGGTGGTGAGAAAAGATTCAATACGCAGAAGAATAGAGATGAAAAGCTAAGAAACTTCTGTATTACAAAGGATATAAAACTGGTAGAAATACCATATTCACTATCATGGCAGAGGATAGTTGATACTTTAGATTCTGTTATGAAAGGCGGGTAAATACTTTATGTATAATTACTTTCTATAATAAAGTCATCTGGACTCATGTGGCAGCATTTGCCGACATATTCAATGAGATGTCTATAATAAACTACGACAAAGATGGTAAAGCTATTGGTTGGAAGCCTGTTCCGGTTACACTTGCGCCGAAGGAGAAAGTAGTATCTGAGTTGATTGCTGACCCAAATACTCCTGACAAAACACCGCCAAATTACTTACCTCGTATATCCATAGTTTGGAACGGAATAACAAGAAACTCAGAACGTCAACGTGGGCAGTTGGAAAAGAGAAGAATTGCAGTCGATTACGACGATGCCAACGAACCACAGCTTATCATGGATATGCAGACAGTTCCATATGACCTTAACTTTGAGCTTTCCATCTGGACGAAGTATATGGATGATATGGCTCAAATACTTGAGAACATACTTCCATTCTTCAATCCCGAGGCTCCTGTATCTCTTTATGAGCGAGGAACCGGTAACGAACGACAAGTAAAAGTAACACTCGAAAGCGTTGCTCCAAATTTCGTAGTTGAAATTGCCGACCCTGACAGACGAGTTCTTCAATGTAATCTCGGCTTCAAGATGGAGTGTAACTTCTATAAGCCCCAGCTTCCAATCAGCAAACCAATCAAGAGAATCACTACTCGCATTGGTGCCGATATGTCAAGAAGATCACCAGTTGATCCAAATGTTCAGGGTGATACTATTAGCGTTGTAACTCTTCCTGACATTTCAGGATCATCGAACTTCCTTGACATGGATAAGAAGATTTGGGCATATAGAGTTCAGTTCGACCAGAACATGAGTGACTATATGGGCTGGACGTATCACGATCAACTTGATCCAAGTAATCCTCTTACTGGCACAAATCCAAACCCACCAAATCCTAACGAAACCCCTCAAAATGGCTATCTTTATGATATTCCAGATGAAGAAGTTCAGAAAGGTTTAGATAACCCATATAATAATGGGGAATGATTTATGAGCAATAAAATATCAAAAGATAAAATAGATAAGATCCTTGACATCTCTGACCAGATGAAGGATTTTGATTCCGGTCCTTCAGACAAGACCAAACGTGGTATGGATGAAGAGGAAAAGCGTAAGCGTTATCTTGAGCGCAAGGAAGAGCTTGATAAGGTTCGTGCCAAACTTGAGAAGACCAAAGACCTTGGAGATGAAAAGTTCATCAAGGAAGCACTCAAAGAAATAACCATGACGGGGCTTGCATCGCTTCGTCAAATGCAGGATGAAATGACTCTCGACCCAAGTGGTCGCTCTGTTGAATGTATGGCGGCAATGGCTAACGCTGTAACATCCGCTGTAAAGCAGCTTGGAGAAGTTGAGAACGATAAGAAGAAGCTTGCCCTTGAAGAGCGTAAAGTTGATATAAAGGAAAAGTCTTCAACCGTCAACCTTCCAAACGGAAACGGACCAAGTAACGTAGTTATTATAGGTTCTGTAACCGATGCCCTGAAAGCCATAAAGCAACAGGGATTCTCCAACATGAAGGAAGTAGAAGCCGAAGCTCATGTTGAGGAAATCAATAAGAACTCGCCGGGAACACCGTTTCCAGAGGATGAAACCTAATGCCTATTGCATATGATGACCGCTATATAGTGAAGCCAGGGCGTAAGATAGAATTTACCGCACTCATGTTGCAGGAGCTTGCTCGCTGCGCAGCCGACATCACTTATTTCGCTGAGAAGTATTACACCATCATTCACCCGGTTCGTGGAGAAGAGATTATCAAGCTCTTCCCGTTCCAGCGTGAAATGATTGAAAACATGAAGAATAACAGGCAGAATATCTTCATGGCTGCTCGTCAGCTTGGTAAGACTACCTGCGCTTCCATATACCTGCTTTGGTTCGCTATATTCAACCCTTCTAAGACCATTGCTATTCTTGCTAACAAGCAGTCAACCGCTGTATCCATCGTTGACGATATCAAGAAGGGCTATGAAATGCTTCCTGCCTGGATGAAGCCGGGCGTCAAGAAGTATGACCAGCTTGAACTGAAGTTTGAGAACGAATCCCGTATATTCGCCCGTGCTACCTCCGAAGACGCTATCCGTGGTGAATCCGTTTCATTGCTCTTCTGTGACGAGTTCGCATTCGTTCCTGAAAACATCGCAGAACAGTTTTGGGTATCCAACTATCCTACACTCAGCACAGGTGGTAATATCGTCGTAGTTTCCACACCGAACGGAACCGCAGGTAAGTTCTATCAGCTTTGGAAGTCTGCTACTTCGAGAGAGAACAAGACTTGGAAGGCGATGAAGATCACCTGGGATAGACATCCCGACCGTGACGAAGCTTGGAAGGAATCTCAGATTCAATCCATAGGAAAAGTCAAGTTTGCTCAGGAATATGCGTGTTCCTTTACAGGTTCGTCATATACCCTCATAGATGGTGAAACACTTGAACAGATGAAGGCGACGGATCCGCCGTTCTATCCAGAAGAAGGTTTCTACATGTGGAAGAAGCCTGTTACTGACCGTCTATACCTCGTGTCATGTGACGTTGCTAAGGGAGCAAATACCGACTTCCATGTAGCCAACGTATTCGACGCAACCGACTGGCATACCAACGGAAAAATAGAACAGGTAGCCATGTTCCGTCGTAACGATATATCAGTGTTTGACTTCAAGGATAAGGTTCTTCAGATATCCAGAAAGTATAATAATGCCGTAGCTATTGTTGAAAACAACCATCTTGGTCATGTGCTTGTTCAGAACCTTTACTATGAAGAAGGCTACGATAATACATGGTATGACTATGACAAGGGAGAATATGGAGTAAACGGCAACGTAAAGACCAAGCCGCTGGCTCTGACATACTTCAAGGAAGACATAGAATCCAAGAAGATGATAATTCACGCACAAGACATGATAACCGAGTTGTCATACTTTGAAGAGGTAAAAACAGGGGTATTCCAGGCTCGTCAAGGAAGAAACTTCCACGATGACACGGTAGCCTCTGGATATTGGGCTTCGTATGCTCTTAGGTCGAAGTATTGGGAAGACCACCTTCACTTCATAATGAAGAATAAGGTGATGAATACTGCTCCTGCCACCGAGGAACAGCAAAATGACGAGGAATCAATGAAGAGTTTTATGCGAGCTTTGGGTGGAAGTCGTGATTATGGAACTGATACCGAAGTAGAAAACTTCCGCAATCAGTTAGGTATAGGATAATACTTGAGAAGCTAAAGTCAAGTTGTATAAATAAATGCATGAACACGGAATGCATTTTTCTTCTGCGGCACAAGTAAACCTTTATAAATACATAAGAACAGACTAAGGAGCATAATATGGCTGGATCTGCAAATCTCTCTCCCGGTGTTGACATTATCGAACGCGACGTATCGCTCCGTATTCCTACGGTCACTTCTTCCGTTGGTGCTATAGTCGTCGCTTCCGAGCGCGGACCACTCAATGTAAGAACCCTTATCAATACTGAGAAGGATTACTACGATGCATTCGGCGCTCCAGATGATGTCAACTATCAGCACTTCTTCACAGCCAAGGCATTCCTTGAAGGCTCTAACCAGCTTCAGGTTGTTCGTGTTGAGAATGAAGATACACTTTGCGCTGGATTGACCATCGGTTTGTCCGGTGGTATGGTTGGTGAGTGGGCAACCCCACTTGAAGCCAAGTATTTCCCAGCAACCTACGACAATGTTCCTGACACCACCCCTCTTGCTCTTGATGGTGGAAACCCTGTTTTCGGTGCAACTGCAAATGATGCTCTTGCTAACGAATCGTTCCACTTTTGGGCAGTTGGCGCTGGTCCTTTCTATGAAGGCGTTCAGGTCAATATCGTAAACGCAGAAGACTATGCAGTTCTCGTTGGATTCAAGGATGAGCTTGCCCAGGCTGCTACCACTCAGGAGCGTCAGGCTATAATCTACAAGTATTACTACGGCTCGGCTCCTGGCACCATGTCAGGCGACCCTGGATACGAAGTTTGGGGCGGATTGACCCCACCATCAACATCGAACCCAATCTTCACCGACGTTGGTGATTACCTTTCGAACAGCGTTCTCCGTGATGATCTTATCATTACCCCAGCACAGTCTTCGGCTAATGAATGGGATGTAAACGGTGGATTGCTTGAACAGTGGACTGGCTTCGAATACGGACCAGAAGTAACCGCAGAGCAGGACGAGTTCGCTCTCTTTGTTTACTCGGCAGGAACCCTCTTCGAGAAGTATCTCGGCTCGAAGCTCAAGGACAAGCGTGACACTCTTGGAAACAAGATGTTCGGTCCTGACCTTGTAAACGGCAACTCGAACTACATCTACTTCTTCATTGGAACTGATGATATCGCCGCTGCCGGATATGATATCTTCTCAACTGGTCTTCGTAGCCTTGGTGGAGCAGGCGCTCTTACCGACAATATCTTCGACCTTGTTGGAGAGATTGAAACTGGATGGAGAACATTCTTCTGCAATAAGGAAGAAATCGAAGTCGATATCCTTCTTGATCCAGACTACCCAACCATTCTGAAGCGTTCACTTGACGATATCTGCAAGAATGTTCGTAAGGATTGCATGGCTATCCTCAACGTTCCAGTTGGCAAGATGATAAACACTTCAACTGCAAAGCCAGTTGCTCGTGTCTACACCAACGTTGCTAACTACGTCAATACAGAGTTGAATATCAACTCGTCATACTCGGCTATCTATGGTCAGTATTTCGAAGTGTTCGACTTCTACAACGAGAAGTTCCGCTGGGTTCCAGTAACAGGTCAGGTCGGCGCAATCTTTGCCCGTGTTGACTTCCAGTACGACCCATGGTTCGCAGCCGCAGGCTTGAACCGTGGTATCATCTCTGGTATCAATAGAGTCGCTATCAACCCTAACAAGGCACAGAGAGACACACTCTACTACAACAGAGTCAACCCAATTCCTAACTTCGTTGGTCAGGGAATCGTCATTTGGGGTCAGAAGACCCTTCAGGCAAAGCCATCGGCATTCGACCGTATCAATGTCCGTCGCTTGTTCCTCCACATGGAGCGTTCAATCGAAAAGTTGGCTCGTTACTTCCTCTTCGAGTTCAATGATGAAGTTACAAGATCCAGATTCACAGGTCTTGTCAATGGATTCTTGGCAGATATCAAGTCCCGTCGTGGCGTAACCGATTATCTCGTTGTTGCTGACGCATCGAATAACACACCAGATGTTATCGACCGTAACGAGTTCATCGCTGAAATCATGGTCAAGCCAAACCGTGTAATCGAATTCATCAAGTTGATATTCACAGCAGTTTCAACTGGCGTCAGCTTCACCGAAGTTGTCGGTAAGTCGGGCGGAATCTAATAAAAGAATAACAGGAGAAGCATATGCCATTTCCACAGGGTAATAGAAACCTCTATGATTTCAGAAAGATCATAGGGGATCACTCAAGACCACACTTGTTCGAGGTCAACATTCCTGCTATTGGTTCTGATCCAATAGAGATGACAGCGTTTGCTCGTACAACGAAGCTTCCTGAGTATAAGATTGGAACCGCCGACATCGACTTCCAGGGATTGAAGTACAAGGTAGCAACTTCCGCTGAGTTCGGCGGAAGCTGGTCTTGCGAGTTCCTTGCCGATGACGCTCACGAAATTCGTTTGCGCTTCATGCAGTGGATGGGTTCTATATATGACGCCCAGCGTCAGGTAGCAGGCTCGCCATTGTTCTACAAGTCTGATAATATCACAGTTTCTCAGTTGAACCGTGTTGGTTCGAGAGTATTCGTTTACAAGTTCGTTGGCATGTTCCCTGTCTCCGTTGGTGAAATATCCCTCGGTCATGGCGAACAAGATCCAGAGAAGTTCTCAGTAGAGTTCAACTATGACTTCTACGCAGTTCGTGCTGGTGCTGATGCTTCGTCACTCACAGTGGATGCCGTTACAAACGCTCTTCCATTCATGGGTTCAAACGTTATCGTCGGTGCTACAACATCTGGTCCAGTTGGTGGCGCATAATAAGGAGGATTGATGCCTCTATTGACAATAGGCACTTCCGACGCAACCGCTCCGGAAGTGTCTAATACTAATGACGGAGTACCCTCAGTCAACCTCTATAATTTTAGAACGTTGATTGGTGATTTTGCTCGGTCATACCTATTCCAAATTCATATTCCTCAGATGGAAGATAATTCGCAGGCACTAACCATGCTTGCGAAGTCTACCATACTGCCTTCATATAATCTTGAAGACAAAGGATTTGAGTTTCAGGGTTCTAAGTATAAGATGGCTGGTCATGCTACATTTGATGATTGGTCTGTTACATTTCTTGCGGATGAGTACCACAAGCTTAGACATAAGTTTATGGCATGGTCTTCTCTCATATATGATCCAATTCGCCAAGTTCCATTTATGGCTGGTTCATACAAGAAGAACGGTGTTAGAGTTCTTCAGCTATCTAAAGATGGTCAAGTAGTCAGTGGTTATGAGTTTTTTGGTTTATACCCATCAAGAGTCGGTGAAATAAATCTTGACCAGGGTAATAAAGAAGTGGAAACATTTACAGTTACCTTCTCATACGATTATTATATAATAAACACCGATGTTGCTGGTAATACATCTAAGGTAGAAGAATCTAAAATTGATTCAAGTAACTCCGCGTATGCTGTAAATTATCACTTCGGTAAAAAGTATGATGGTGTAACACAACCTCAAATTGACAGTAAAATAAATGGTGGAAGTTTGAATGAGGATAAGCTTGCCGATGCCGAAGGTAATGAGGATGTTTGGATGGATGATCCGGGGAACGATACTGGTAATATAAACAACACATCAGCCGAAGAAACTCTTCTTACCGACCCTGAAGGTAATAAAGAACAGAACATCAACGGCATAGCTTCCAACGATGACTCTGCCTTCGGCTTCCTATCCAACTTCAAAGCCTTGAACCCGTTTGCAACTGGTGATATAAACACCCCGGATCCAGCCGGATTCCTTGATTACGCTAACTGGATGAGTTTCAGATATTCGCCACCCCTAAGATTCCGTATAAGGAACTACTTGGGTAAGGACATCAATAATAACATTGAGAAGTTCAACCGTGCGACTATCAACCCTTACAAGGGTATCTGAAAACAATTAGTTTATACCTGTGTGATGTTATAATATACTTAGGAGAGATACTATGTCTGATGACAAGCCATCGTTCAATTTGACCGATTTGAAGAAGCTTTACGCTACTTCCAGCGGTGACGAACTATCAATAGATTTGTGCTATTCGGGAAGAAAAGCCTTTGTAAAGCCTATGAAGGTCAAAGACAAGAAAGACCTTCTCAAAGCCATAGAAACCAAGGATGAAAAGCTCATCCAGAAGAATCTTGATGACATTGTTGAGAAGTATGTAACATTGGAGGATGGTAGAGAGACTGATGACCTCACCGTTCAGGAGCGTTATCAGATTCTTGTGAGCATTCGTAGAGCCGCTTCGGGTGACGAGACTCAGCTTGTTCACCAATGCCCAAAATGTGAGCATATAAACAAGAACATACCATTCAGCATGGCAAATATTGTCACTAAGAACTTTGAAGAGCCAAAGACTGGTGGAACCATAACAACTGCCGGTGGCGCTATTAAGATAATCCTTGGACCAGTTCGTAGAGCCGATGAAAAGAAGCTTGAGAAGATTGTCTATGACAAGAAGATTACTCTCATGTCGGAACGCCAGTTTATCATGATGGCTGGATATATCAGCAAGATAGTTATGAGCCAGAACGATATAACAGCCGAAGTTCCTATGAAGATTGAAGAGAAGATTGAGTTCTTCGAGAACCTTGGGAACCGTGACCTTGAGGTTATAACCGACTATATCAAGAACACCGATTTCGGTGTCAAGATACCATTCAAGTTCAAGTGTGAGAAGTGCGAACATACCTCAGATGAAGAGGCAAACGTCGCCGTTTTTTTTATCAGTTGATGCAGGCGGGTGCCTACCAACAGGTACTCAATGAACTTCTTGAAATAACCATATATTCCTCGTCTTCTATAAATATAAGGGAGGCGGAGGAATTGTCTTGTGTTGAATTCGAATACTATAAGTCTTTCTTCAAGCAGAAGTTCGAGAAGGAGATGGATAATAAGAACGAGTTCATCAAAAATACATTCGAATTCGCTAAGAAGGCTGTCGAAATCATATGCAAGACCATTGCAAACGCAATGGGTGCTGGCATGAGCGGACTGAATATACCCAACAACGGCAAGAAGTAACATATGCCCATTGATATTGCATCTGCGCATAAACTAATTCAAATGGAAGCTAAGGGGCGTCCACCAGAGCCGACTATTAAGCAGATTTTTGATATAGTTACACAGATACAGCAGAAGCAAAATGAGCTTGATACTGCTAAGAAGGGTGGAAATGAGAAAGACGTTCAAACCCTAACCAATACAATTAGCGAGTTTGAAGCCACCCTCAAAGAAATGGGTGTAACTGATTCTAAGAAGCTATACAGTGTTTTACAGATGAACGTCAAGAACATAGACGAGACTCTGTTCCAGGCGTTAGCTAATCAAGTTGAGTCAATGTTCAAGATAGACTACATTGTGAAGTTGTTGTCGGGCGGTAAGGCTGCTGGTTCAGCCTCGCCTGAGAAGACGGAAGAATCTGATGAAGAAGACATGCTTATGTTTGGCTCTATCAGCAACTTCTTCAAGACTATAAAGACTTCTCTTGGAATAATACAAGCTGATGTGAAGAGTATATTGTTTACGGTCAGGTCTATGTCTACTATGATGATGACTTCGTATAACGATGTTGCATTTATAGCAAATAACCAAGCCATGACCACAACGTTGGTCAAACAGGTATCCGAATATCAAGTTATGAGTACCGAGAAGTTAGCTCTTGAACTTGAGAATATGTCTGTTGAGCAGATGACAGAGCTTGAAACGAAACTCGACCCTGTTAGCTTCAAGACTGCCATAAAGGAACATGATAAAAGACAGAAGCTAAAGGATTCACCATTTGGTGCCAAGCTGCTGGAGATTTCTGATAAGACTAATGCTTTCAGAGACAGGCTATTCAAGATGCAGGGAATGATGAAGGCTTTCGCATCTCCTATGCAGATGATTTCGGGAATGTGGAGTGCGATTTCGTTGATATCGAAAACCATATTCCGTGTTATACTTCCTACGCTCATATCAATGGCTGTAACTTTTTTTACGACCGTATTACCAATCATACTTATAGTTGTTGCTGCCGTTATCCTATTAGTAATAGTTCTCTTCTTACTGTGGAAGCACTTTGGTAAGCAGATAAAAATGGTATGGGGATTCATCAAGCAATATGTCGTTGACTTCCTCATAATGACATGGAACAACCTCAAGGAGTTCGTCTATTGGGCTTGGGATACCTTGAAGTTCATTTGGGGAATCATAACAGATGTGTATGATTTCGTTGATAGTATATTCAGCGGCGATTTCGTTGGTGCTGGCAAGATTATAGTTAGACTGATGGATCGTATAGTAGCCTATGTATCAAGCACCTTCGAACATATATTCAATATATTCGGAAACTTTGGAGAGTTCCTTTCTAAACTTCCAATCATAGGACCGGTATTCAAGTTCCTATTCGGCATATTCATGCCCTTCATGCGATTCTTTATGGATGCTTTCAAGTGGGTATACTCGTTCATAAAAGACTATATCAGCTTGGTGTGGAACAGCTTAGTTGATTCTATTGGATTGATAAAAGCCATATTCACTGGAGACTTTACTGGTGCTGGCGTTATAGTAAAGAGAATGTTCGACAGGTTCACAGAGTTTCTATTTGATAAGGTCATAAGCCTTCTTATAATACTTCAGAAGCTCGGTGATAGCCTTCTCATACCTATCATGTGGCTTTGGGATACATTCAAGGTGGCTTGGGATTACTACTCGGATATAGCCATGTCGGTTTTTGGGTGGATTGGTGGAATTCTAAAGTCAGGATGGGAATCCGTCTCAAGTACCGTTGAGGGTATTTGGGGAAGCTTGAAGAAGACCTGGGAATATATATCAGACCTTCCAGATAAACTTATGGGCGGTGTAAAGAACATAATAGGCGGCATTAGTGACGCTCTCAATCCATTCAACTGGTTCGCTGAAGGCGGCATCGTAACAGGACCAACAAAAGCTGTTATAGGTGAAGCTGGACCAGAAGCCGTTATTCCACTCAGTGGTTCCAGTGGTAATAACTTCTCGAAGATACTCAGCGACTTCTTCGACACCTACCTACCATTCTTCAAGCCGCTTGTTGACTTCCTGTGGAGCAACTTCAAGCCACTTCTGCCTATCATACAGGTAGCTCTCGACTCAATCTACAATGTTGTATATGGTATCATATCTGGCTTGGCTAACCTTCCTGGCTGGCTCGGCGGCGGATTCTTCGCTGCTATACTAACAAAGATGGCTGCTCCTTCTGGCGGTGCTGCCGGTGGACCGAAAGCTGACGATAAGAACAATATGATTCTCAGCGTCATAGGCGATGTAAGCATTGGAGATAAGACACTCTTAGCTGCTGTTGGCAACAATGGCTCATATGTTCACCAGATTGACAATAACCGCAAGCCTGCCGTTCCTGTACAGTTTGGTGGATTGGGCAACTTCGTTTCTAATGTTGGCAACAGTATGGGAACACCAGAATACGCCAAGACCATGCAGAACACCATGAATGAGATTAGCGAGGGGATAGATACTCTCGCAGGAAGACTGAAGACTATGGAGAAGAACATAATAGGGGCTGTCGGAACGGGTGGAAACTCGGGAGGTCATGACAAGCAGTTTGAGATGACTAAACTTATGAGTAATAACTCGTTCAATGGGGGTAAAATCTAATGGCTAATGCTCCAGACTTATATGTTCCAAGTTTAGATGCCTGTAAGGCGTTTGGTATCCAGAGAACAGGCGCTAAGAAGATAGATGCAGTCAATCTATCGTTCCTAAAGGGTCCGCAGTTCTCAGGTGTCAAGGTTATGAATCCAGAATCGTCGGAGCCTGGAGACGGTGCTATTGACGAAGTTATCCTTGAGTTCATTGGTAATAAGCCGGTGACTATAAAACCGGAGAAGGACGGCGATCTTGTAAAGATGGTTTTAAATGGAGGAAAACCTACGGAAACTCTTTACACAATGCGTATAGCACCTTCTTCGACTGATTGGTTGAAGTTTGGTTTCTCACATGAATGGGGTGAAGGCGACGGCATTATGTCGAGGATACTTGATACGGTGGCTGGATTATTGGATTCTGCTAGTGGAATAATAAACACCGCTGAAAATCTTGCAAATAATACAGCGAGGAAAAAGATAACCCTTGATAAGCAAGACACCTATATGAAGACTGATAAGGTCAGTTTCAAGATACCTTTCATATTATTTAGCTCCGGTAAAGGAAGTAAACCCGGCATAAATCCAATTGATCAGTGGGTAAATGACGTATATGCTCCACTTATAACCATAACAGCATGGTCACACCCCAAGAGAGTTCTGGAAGTTGTTACAACTAAAAAGGATAAAGATGGAAATGCCGTTAAGATAACAACCGGTGATGATCCTAATAAAACGTCACAACAGGTGGCAACCAACGATGCTACTAAAAAACAAGAAGAACCCGGAGCGCAAGAGCAATTGGTAAATCTTCTCTCGTCGTATCCCGGAATGCGTGTAGCTATTTCAGAACCACCGAGCTATGTTAGAGTAAGACACTCTTCAGGGTTCTTTACTTATAATGTTTGTGCAATAACAAACTTCTCGTACTCGTTTAGAGGACCGTGGGTTAAAGCACATTCATTAGTCGATGATTTGACTAAGATAACCGACCAACAGAAACAACTGTTGGATTTAACCATACCTATGGTTGCTGAATGTGAGCTTGAAATAAAAGTTGTTGAAAAGATGTATGCCGATGATTGGATTGCTATGTTTGAGAATTCGCCACTTCTCAATACAAAAGATAGTAGCGGGGCTGTACAAAAGAACGGAATTGTCAGTGTTCTAAAAAAGCCGTATGGAGGTTAATAAGATAACATATGCCAAACGAACAAATATTATCAGCTAATAGTTTCACAAATCTATTTCCGAAGATTTACTATGACAAGACAGAGATATCCACCCCTATATTGGATATGTGGAACAACTACAGAACTTATGTGTATCCTGAAGACGGGGTTCATAACGCTTACAGATACCATATCGTATCACCTACAGACACTATATATTCTATATCCAACACATACTACAGAACTATAAATCTCTGGTGGTTGGTTCTCGTAGTAAATGACGCCACAAACCCATTCACGTTCTTGGACGATGTTATGGCAGGAGACTTTACACCGGGACCTGACAGTAACCATACTATAAAGATAATAAAAGACATATACCTTCCACAGATAAAAAAGGATATATTATTCTTCAAGTCTGTCAACGATAAAAAGAACCTAAAACTAAGTGCGGAGTCAAATGTCTAACGGAGTCTCACCCTTTGAAGCTGTAGTAAATGCTGGATACTCTATCGGTATCATCAGACTCAACGATTTCACAGGTTCGTATGAGTCTATTGACTTCTTTGAACATAGAATGGAAGAGAGTGTTCTCAAGGTAGAAATACATGACTCTTTGGATATGTATTTTAGAACAGCTAAGATGACAACACATGATAGATTCGCTTCCAGAGAGTTCATGCCGTTGACTGGTAATGAAATCATATCAATACGCTACAAGAATAGCATTCACCCTGACGGGGTTCCGGAGAAGATATACCACTTCTTCATAAACGATGTTAGAGAAGCACAGAACACACAGGAATGGGATCGTGGAAGTAATCTACTTCAGTTCTCTCTCATTGAAGCGCCTGCACATTACTTCATGACTGCTAATAGCGTGTATAAGACATATAGCTGGGATGGGGGTAGCAAGTCAACTTACCCTAAGCGTTCCAAGACTATATATGACATCATGAATGATACGGTCAACTCCATACCTAATATTCTCAACTGGTATGACATTGATATTGAGAAGACTCTGGAAACAGAAGAAGATAAGATAAACTTCTTCATACCAAACTGGTCGCCACTCAAGACTCTCAACTACCTTCGTAAGTTTGCAGTCAACAAAGATGGCATGCCATACTACGTCTGTTACATAGACCCTCCCAAGAAGTTTGGAGAAAAGCCAACCTTCCGCTGCAAGTCTATCTACACACTCATGAAGCAGAAGGAATACCATGTATTCTCAAGTCAGTATGCCCAGCATACGAATCGTTCTGCACAAGGAACCGAAGAGCCTGTTAGGGATATCAACGAAGGTCAGACCGACAAGTATGATATAACCAATACCATATACACTCGTCGCTTTAACTACTTCAACCGTCTGAAGACATCATTCGGTCAGATGTCAGGGGAAACCTTCTCAACGTTTGACTATATCAACGACAACAAACATGTTGCGTTTGACTTCAATACGTTCCGTAAGAACTACAGCGGATTGGGTCAGTATTCACTTCACGCATCAAACTACGGAAACCAGTGGTCACAGGTTAGACCGCATTCGTTCAACGATGCCAAGCGTCTTCTAAAGATGAAGCAGAATGAATATTCATACAACACCATTCACTCTGGAATATCATGTCAGCTTGATATGACCATGAACCAGCTAAGAAGACCTGGACAGGTTGCCGATATCGTCTTCAAGTCGGTCATGAGCGACACCAATGTTGACCAGATGATGTCGGGAAAGTGGCTTATATGGGGTCAGGTCGATTCGCTGACATCATTCGGTGCCGCTGCTGGATCTTATGTCGTTTGCGTCAAGGATGGCTTTGAGAACCTAAAGGGAACTCATGGATTGACCGAGATGACTCACCTTCAACCCCCAAAGAAAAGCTAAATAGTAATAGGGGAACACTATGGCACATTCAAGCGGTAGAGTATTTGATTGGGATTCGTGGAACGACGAAGCTTACAAGCGCATTGACCATTGGCGCAATAAGTTTGACCGTGGAGAGTGTGTTGCTATTACTGGCAACCCAACCCCACCACCAACAGGCGCACCCGACACAACCAAGTATTGCCCTAAGATAAAAGATATAGTGTTCGCAAAATGCACAAGTATAGACGTATTCTTCAGAAAGGGATAATATGGCAGAAGTAGCACCAGTTGATTTTTATTGCGGAGATACGGTTACTATCATAGCCTCGAACCGTCCCTACACCGACATGACCGTTCAACAACAGGTCAACGACTATCGTTGGGCAGACCTGACCGATATCAAGATTTACAATGAGAAGAACGAGTTTGTTGTTGGTGGTGAGATGTGCCCGATTACAGGCAAGGTAGGCTGGTATTCATACCGCTACAAGACCAATTGCGACTGTGGTGGAACTGGCATATTCCGAGTCGAGATAACCATGACCGTAAATGTAGAAGATTGCTCTTCGCCAGCTACAACGGGATCGTCGGGAACTTCAGGAACCTCCGGAACATCGGGCGACCCAGGTGGCACCACCGATTGCACCGATGTTGTGGTATACTACTTCAGGGTAAACCCAAGGAGATAAGATGACCTGTCAAGTAGTCACCAATAATGAGTTGCTGATAAACGAAGCTCATACAAACAACTTCATATTTGTTATTGAGAGAATACCTTCGTCGTTCCTCATGTCAAAGTTTGCCAACGATAAGAACTTCAAGCTTGACGGAACCATTGGCGCTATAAGCAAAAGCGGAATAGACTACATTCGTGAGTCTAACCAAGACACACAGAACTTCGCTCTGTTCCTCCAGTCATGCACTCTACCTGACTTGAACCTATATACAGCCAACATTGAGACAACATTTGCCACCCTCAAGGCTATCACGGGCAAGCTGGAATTTGGAACCCTCAATACAAATGTTCTTGGCGATGAACACTGGTTTATATACCGTATGATGCTTTATTGGTTCTACGCAGCCAGTAACCCGGAAGAGTTCAACAAGCTGACCACCATGGATTACTATAAGAACTTCTATGTCTCTGGCAAGCTTCTCATGTTGAACAATCACCACGAAAAGGTCATGGAGTTTGAGTTCCGTGACCTTCACCCACAGAATATGGGTCAGGTTGACTTGAACTACCAAGACTCACAGAAGATCGTGCTTCCTATCACATGGATTTATTCAACCATAACTCCAAGCGACGATTACAAGGTCATAAAGCGCATATAAGCGTTTCGTATAAATAAAGGGGATACCTTTATTTAGGAAACGCACCATGGATGACCTAACCAAGTATATTAAAACAAATCTGAAGTATCGCCTTGGTCTATTGACTGAGGCTGGTGAGGGTGAAGACGCTCCTGCCGAAGATGCCCCAGCCGATGCTGGTGCAGAGGGTGGAGACGCTGGTGGTGGGGATGACCTCTTCAGCCAGGATGACGTAGACGCCGCAGCAGAGGGCATGGGAGGCGAAGGTGGTGATAAAGAGGGTGGAGATGCCGCTGCTGGAGAAGATGCGCCAGAAGGGCAGGAAACGGCTTCCGGTGATGCTCCTACAGCCACCGATGATCAGAAGGTTCGTGAGATGTTCACCGACTCTGGCGACCCTAAGATAGACTTCTCCTTGACAGCAGACTCTAATATAAGATTAGCTCGCTTCAAGTTCAAGTATGCTGGTATTGACCCACTCACGCTCATGTCAGATGACGAGAAGAAGATTGGCGTAAGAGCCGATGAACTCGAATCTCGCTTGACACCAGACCAGTATCAAATATACATTCAGAAGAATAAAGAGCTTCGCCGTGAGTTCACACAGATAGCAAGTCGTGAACGTGGCATTATCATTTACAACTCCAACATTCCTATATTCTACAACGATGAGAATGGCGTTCAGCGTATCATATCCCACAAGCAAGACTTGAAGACCGCTGTTGACCGTGTAGCACAGTTCATGAACAAGTCGTTTGGTGAGGATTGGGTTGACAATAAGAAGGCTATAAAGTATATTCAGTCTATAAAGATAAACTTCTCAGACGAGAAGAAGGTTCGCCCCAACCTCATACCTATATCATACTTCCAGCCTGTTGGTGAGCGTGGAGTGATAGCATTCAACAGAATATACTCACCACTTCCACCTACAATAGACAAGTTTATAAAAGACAACATGGATATTGAGGATTATAAGAAGAGTCCGCTGTTCAGAACATTCGTAAACGACTTCAAGGGTGAAGATGGAGTCGGTTCGTCAAGAATATCTGTATATCCAGTTATAGCCGATCCAGATGCAGCCGCAGCAGACGATGCAGAAGCTCCAGCCGATGGTGCTGAAGACGCTGGCGATGGTGGAGATGACGGTGACGCTGGTGGAGATGCTGGCGGAGATGACGGTGGTGAAGACATGGGTGGCGATCTTGGCGAAGGGTTATAATAATCATGGTATATAATATAATCCACAGGAGATTACCATGAGTGAAAATGAACAGACCCCAACACAGCCGCAGGATCAACCAGCTACAGCGTTGAATCCGGTTACACGGAAGATAGTTGAACGCTGCATTCAGGAAGTTCTTACCGAATACGTTCAGCAGACCAAGCAGTTTACTGCCGACTCAATGCACTACTTGAGAATGAAGGTCACTGACCTCGTAAAGAGCCGTCTTGGCGACGAAGAGATTGTGAGTGTTGATATCGGACTCGACCTTGCCGCCCTTGCCGACATCCCATTCTTCTTCAAGATAAACATTCCGCAGGATAAGGCAGAAACCCATATCGTAAAGCAGGAAACCCCCGCTTCTAACGAGAGCAAAACATGAGGGGATAAATGTCACTAAGAGGTAGGGGATCACGAAAGCCCGTTAGAACTGGTAACTTCGGTAAAAATGGCGCTATCAGTGTTCCCATTCGCACTACCTCTCCGTATCCCGAAAAGGAGCTTGAGTTTGCCAATGCCGTTGCAAACTCATTAGATGATATTCCAATAAGTAGTGGAATACAGGAAGAGACTAAAAGCCCTCTTCCTGTATCTGACCACCCAACGATGGCAACGGGGTCTATAGTTCCTATATTTGTTGGCAACCCACTCAACCCAAACAAGGAGTTCATATACTCCAGCAACCCACTCAACCCAAACAAGGAGTTCATATACTCCAATCCATACATATTCGATAGCAGTTACTTCTATCCCGAATACACCAAAGAGTGTGCTAAGATATTTTTATTTGCTAACATAGTAGCAAAACGTAGAGAGACTTCTGGAATACCTATAAAGACACCGACCTCCGAGCCAGTCCCATACTCCCCAACCACCCCTGTCATTCCGGATGATGCACAGAACCCATATCAAGTTATCTTTATAGAACAAGATATATTTGATAACAAGTTCATAAAGGTAAGTGGTATTGACCTCATCATGAAGACATACGGAAACGGAGTTCCAGTTCTTCATTCTGAAAATCTCAAGATTGACACATGGTATAACGGGAAGTTCAATGAGTATAACATAGGAAACAATGTTGGTATTGGTTATATCAACGACAAAAAGCAGTCGTGGAATTTGGGCGAGCGTTACACATGGTCATTCGGCACTGTCTATTTCTCATACAACCTATCAACCCGCGTAGACAGAAACATTGACGGCACCTTCAAGAACTGCGAACTGAGAAGCTTCTCTATTGATGGTAACTTGTATTCGCCGCAGGCTGACATTCCTATTGACGTAAAAGACGGAAAGCAGATAAAAGCAGAGTATAGCGAAGACATCAAGCTTATAGCTTGGAAGTTCCCAATGGATAACGTTCGTGGACCGTTGGATATATACAATCCAGACAATGACATAGTTCCGTGGGAAACTACAATAATTTCTGCTGGCAACCATAAGTGGGAGATACATCTTCCAGATACATACAACGGTGATATAAGTGGCGCTGTTTACAACGACCAGTTTAATTTAGACCATCCCGAATTCAAAGACATTGGCTGGTTCTCAGAAACAACCACCACATGGTTTAACAAGATTTACGGTAAGGCGCTATATACACACTGGATAAAGAATATTGAGCCTGGAAACTGTTTTGCGGTGTCTGTAAACAGCTTCGGTAACATTGTATTCGACGCCGGTGATTGCTGCGTTTGCTGCGAGATAGAGATAAGTAGCTCTTCTAGCAGTTCCAGTAGCTCGGATAACTCTTCTAGCAGTTCCAGTAGCTCATCAAGCTCAAGCTCTTCTAGTAGTTCCAGTAGCTCGGATAACTCTTCTAGCAGTTCCAGTAGCTCATCAAGCTCAAGCTCTTCTAGTAGTTCCAGTAGCTCATCAAGCTCAAGCTCTTCTAGTAGCTCGGATAGCTCAAGCTCTT
>JFJP01037229.1_pt1 | contig 36381 bp, 26 predicted proteins | sample 431651 | NCBI WGS metagenome assembly JFJP01 (sample SAMN02602958, study PRJNA72255) | Microbial mat metagenome, whole genome shotgun sequencing project. | biome: fresh water; feature: sink hole; material: water; isolation source: purple microbial (photo- and chemosynthetic) mats found in... | reverse complement strand
GTACAGGTGCCAAACCTTTTGTGTATTATTCTGCAGTTCAGGAAGCTAACGTTACCCTTTACGGTTTCCCACGCCTCGATTTGTTGAACTCTGGTATGACACAGAAATTGGAGTCACCACTTGGCGATGGCAAATATAGTGGTCTTGTAAAAGTAGATCCTACAAAAGCTTTCACCCTCAAAGATCCTGATACTAACAAAGAGTATGGTGCTAATGGTGGAGCAATTGCTGTTGGTACTACCGGTATTGTGGCGCCTGCCTTAGGCTGGCACAAAGTAACTGTAGATGTGAACGCACTTACTATTACTTATGAAGCCTATATGATTGGTTTTATTGGTAGCGCTACTCCTACTGGCTGGGATTCAGATACTGATATGGACTACAATGCCGAAGAAGGATACTGGTATATCACAATCGATCTAGTTCCTGGTGCATGTAAATTCAGGAAAAATGACGGTTGGGGCTGGAACATGGGCTTAGCCGATGGCGATGCTGGTGGAATGCAAGGCAACCTGAAACAAGGTGGTGTTGGCAATGATTTACCTGTTACTGTTGCTGGTAATTATACCGTAACTTTCACCATACTCAGTGATGCTGCCGGTAAATACAAATTTGTGAAAAATTAAACCAAACTGAAACTATCTGCAATGATTCATTGCAGATAGTTTTAAAAATAAAATATATATGAGAAACAAATCGTTTTTAAATATACTAGGTGCTCTTTTCGTATTCGCATTTGTGATTACATCGTGCGAAAAAGAAGAAGAAAAAACCAAAACTACTCCGGACGTAGCTACGTTTCCTACCAAAGAAGTAGCTGATTATACTGCCAAAGCACAAGGTTTTCTTGTGAATGATGGCAACGCTGCTCTTACTGAGCGTGGTTTTGTGTGGAATACTACTGGTGCTCCATCTCTTACCGATAGCAAAACTATCGAAGTTACAGGCAAAGCTGGTTTTGAAGGTACACTTACTGGTCTTACTCACTACACTGTTTACTATGTACGTGCATTTGCAACCAACGAATTAGGAACTACCTATGGCGATGTTGATACTTTCATGACTTCTGCTATCAAAGCTACAGTTACTGTGGCCGCTGCTACCGATGTGATGGGATATTCTGCTAAAGTAGCCGGTAATGTATCTTATGATGGTGAATCTAATGTTACTGAAAAAGGTTTTGTTTTCGGTATCACTGAAAATCCTACCACCACAGCTACCAAAGTATCTGTTGGCAATGGCGAAGGTGAATTTGCAAGCGACCTTACCGGTTTGAAAGCAAATACTACTTACTATGTACGCGCTTATGCCATCAATGGTGTGGGTACTGCTTATAGTGCACAAGTATCTTTCAAAACTCCTGAGGCTCTGCCTTTGGTGAACGTGTTCCCTGCTAATACCATTACCAAAACATCTGCTGCTGTAGGTGCTGAAGTTACTCAAAGTGGTGGTTCTGCAATCAGCAAATATGGTTTCTATTACAATACTACCGGAAATCCTACTGCTGCCGATAGCAAACTTGAGATCACTGCTGGTGCCAATATGAACGAGTTTAGTTTTGTAGATACCCTCAAAATGCTTGACCTGAATACCAAATACTATGTAGTAGCATTTGCTACCAACAATTTTGGTACTGGCATGAGTGCTGTTTCTGAGTTTACTACACTTGCCAATATCGTTAAATGGTATGTTCCTGGTGGTTATCAGGGTTGGGCACCAGATAAAGCTCCTTATATCATGAATACCATTGATGATCCTAATAACCTCGAAGGTTATGTAAATATGCCTGTAGCTGATGGTTTCAAATTTACTTCTGAACCAGACTGGGCTCACACAAATTATGGTGTTGGTGCTCCTGGTTTCTTAAGTACTACCGGGGACAATCTTTCTGTTTCTGAAGCAGGATATTATAAATTAAATGTGAATCCAATCACTCTTGCCTATTCTGTTGTGAAAGTTCAGTGGGGTGTAGTTGGTGATGCAACTCCCGGTGGATGGGGAGCTTCTACGCCTATGGCATACAATACTACTAGCGGTGCTTGGGAAGGTGTATTCACACTGACCAAAGATGGTGGTTTCAAATGTCGTGCAAATGATGGTTGGGATATTAATTTTGGTGACACAGGAAACAATGGATCTGCTGAATATGGTGGAGACAATATAAATGTTACTGAAACTGCTGATTATGAAGTTTCTCTTAACCTTTCTACTCCTCGTGATTACAAAATCAGCTGGATGAACTGGGGTATTATTGGAGATGCCACTCCTGGTGGTTGGGGTACTGATACCAATATGTCTTATGACGCTGCTAGTGAAATGTGGACTATCACTACAGATCTGAAAAAAGGTGAACTGAAGTTCCGTGGTAAAGATGATTGGGCTTATAACTATGGTGATGATGCTACTAATGGTTCACTTGAGCCTGGTGGAGCTAATATTCCTGTAGCTGAAGCTGGTAACTATACCGTCAAATTCAGTAAGAAAAATCTGACGTACACCATTACTAAAAACTAATTTTAGGTTTAAGTAATTACATATGAAGGCGGGGCATTTGTTCCCGCCTTTTTTTCTTAAACAATTCTAAAATATTACTATGATGAAAGTTAGAATGTTACTTTTAGCCTGTATTCTGGCTGTGTTTTCTTTTTCTTGTTCCGATTCTGGCGGTAACAAAGATGAGAAATTGAAAAATGTACCCGAGTGGTCGCAAAACGCCATTTGGTACCAGATTTTTGTAGAACGTTTCAGGAATGGGGATTCGAAAAACGACCCTACCTTGGAATACATGCAGGGTACTTATCCGGATTCCTTGCCTGCCAACTGGGCTGTGACTCCTTGGGGTCATGATTGGTTTGCGCCCGATGCATGGTTTATGGACAGCACCGTATTGCCTAACAAATGGGACAACCTACAAGCCCGCAGATATGGCGGCGACTTACAGGGTGTGCTCGACAAACTTGATTACCTCAAAGATTTGGGAATTACGGTTATTTATTTCAACCCCCTGAACGACAGCCCATCGTTGCACAAATACGATCCTCGTTTCTGGCACCATATTGATCGCAATTTTGGCCCTGATCCAGCGAAAGATACTGAAATGTTACGTACCGAAAATCATGCAGACCCAAAAAAATGGGTGTGGACTACTGCCGATTCGCTTTTCCTGAAAGTGATTGATGAGTGCCACAAACGCGATATTAAAGTGGTAGTCGATTTTTCGTGGAATCATGTTGGCAGTGAGTTTTGGGCTTTCAATGACATCAAGAAAAATGGAAAGAGTTCTGTTTTTGCTGATTGGTTTGAAGTGGAAGAATATGACAATCCGGCTACTCCCGAAAATGAATTTAAATACGTAGGATGGGCCAATGTGAAATACATGCCGGAAGCCAATAAAGTAATTGAAGGTGGTGTACGTAACTATCCGGTGGAAGGAAACTACTACAGTAACGATTTGAAATACCATATTTTTGCTGTTACCCACCGATGGATGGATCCAAACCGCGATGGTACTTTTAATGATGGGATTGATGGAATAAGGCTTGATGTAGCTGCCGAAGTACCTCTTGGTTTTTGGCGCGATTACCGCAAATTTGTTCGGAAAACTAACCCGGAATTTTATTTAGTAGGTGAAGTGTGGTGGAAAAGTTGGCCAGACACACTCATGAATCCCGAGAAATTTGTACAAGGTGATATTTTCGATGCTATCATGCACTATCGATGGTTCAAACCTACAAGGCATTATTTTGCATCTGCCCCAAACAAGCGCACTGCTTCTAATTACAAAGCCGGACTCGATTCTCTTTTTGTGGGCATAGATTCGGCAAATATGCGTGCCATGATGAACCTCACATCCAGCCACGATGCTCCCAGATTGCTCTCTTCGGTATACAACAAGTTTAAATACAAATACAATGAGAAGGCTACGGCCGATGCTGGTTTTAAAATTGATAGACCCGATGAACTTACTTATAAGATTGTGAAAATGATTATCGCCCAACAGTTTACATTTGTTGGTTCACCTCATATCTGGAATGGAGAAGAAGCTGGTATGTGGGGCGGCGATGACCCCGACAACCGCAAACCAATCGTATGGGATGACATCAGTTACGAAATGGAAACACATCATCCTCTGGGTATCAACAGAACTGCAGATTCTGTAAAAGTGAATGAAGAATTATTTTCTTTTTACAAGTATATGATAAAACTGAGAAAGGAAAATCCGGTTCTTGCTTTCGGTCACTTGGATTATGTTTTGGTTGATGATGCTCGCAATTTGTTGGCTTACCGTCGTTTCGATGCAAGAAATGAAATAGTAGTGGTGTTCAATAACTCCGATGTTTCGCAACAAGTGGTTATCTCAGCCACCAAAGGTACCATGTACAAAGATTTATTCAATAAAAACAACAATCAGAATGTGGATTTGAAAAATGGATTTGATCTTGAAGCCAAGTCTTTCATCATATTGAAAATGAAATAAATCATTACTTAATTGTTTAAAAGCCGTAGGTTGTTTTGGACTAGTGTATGTACGATTACATTTAGTTTAAAATGGCTTACGGCTTTTACATTACATGGTTCTTAGTTCAATAATTTTCTGCACCAATGGATGATTTTCCTGAACCTTTAGTATTTTCAGCCTACGTTTACCAACCCGCTTATCCAACATGGCCAAGGCCTGAATGATTGGATTCTGACTTGCTATGGCATCATCTATATTCATTGAAAGAAAAGCCCAGCAAGCATCTGTAAACTCATCATTCGAGAATTCCCCATCTTCAACAAAAGACCCATTGCTGCGGTCTTCAGCATGTACACGTTCATTCAAGTCAGGCGTATTCCATCCATATTTTGAATAGTGCTCCGGCAACGAAAAATTTGCAATTTCTTCGCCATCAAGTGTAATCCATGCGCGAGCCATGAAATGACTGCCTTTGGTATAGCGTGTGATGTGAAAGTCTATTCTTTCTTTTAGCGAATCGTGCCATTGGGTTTTTAATTGAACCCTTAATTTACTCCATTTCATATTTTCTTTCAAAATACTAACAAATATAAGGGTTTTTTGTATATTGATTTTGTAAATTGCTGGCAGGTTTGTTTAGCATAATTTATTGAATCATGGATGAACTATTTTTTATAGGAAGGAAATCGGAACTCAATCACCTGAATAATCTTTTCCACGAATCGAATGGGGGTCTTGGCAAAGTTGTTCTTTTGGATGGAGACTCAGGAACCGGGAAAACTGCAATTCTGCGACAGTTTGCACTAGAAGCAAATACTAGCAGAAGTACCCTTGTGGCGCATATTGAATGTAGCGACAAAGAAGGCATGAATGCCTATGCGCCTTTCAGACAATTGCTTATAGAGCTCAATAGCCAGGCTGCCCAGGAAGGTAGTGCCGGAAAATCGCAGGTGATGGGAAAACTTAAAAATTTCATCATGGAAGCTGGCCCTCAGTGGCTTGGATTCATACCTGTTATTGGAAGTGTTGCTGCGGCAGGTATTACCACCATGCAGGCTTATGCCAAGCATTATGGCAACAATCCGGAAGCCAAAAAACTTGCTACTGAAGCTGATATACATTCTACCTTCGACAATGCATTTCGTGAAATGGCTAAAAACCATACTTTAGTGATTATACTTGATGATGTGCAATGGGCAGACGCTTCCAGCATAAGCCTTATTTTTTCGCTCGCTCGCCAGATACGTCAGTTTCCATACAGAATATTGCTTATTTGTGCCTACAGAAGTACCGACTTGCAAATGGGGCGCAATACAATTAGCCCCGAAGGAAAAAATCTTCAAATCGCTCATCCGTTTCTCGATACAATACGCGAATTACGAAATTATACCAAGAGAGAAATTCATATTAGTCGAAATGATGCATGGTTCTCCGAGATTCATCTCCCACTTTTTAGCATCAATGAGGTTAATCTTTTTATACAAACTAAATTCCCATCAAATACATTCCCAATAGTTTTCGCCGAATCCTTGATGAAAATGTCGGGCGGAAACGTTTTGTTCATTACCGAGATGCTGAACTCTATGCATCAACAAGGAATTATATACTCAGACAACAATCAGAACTTTCATTTGCACGAAACGCGTGTGTCTGAAATTCCAACATCGGTAGAAGGTATCATAGCTGACAGAGTAAGCCATTTGAGCGATGAACTCAAAAAAGTACTCGATTATGCAAGTGTAGCCGGTGAGTCTTTCAGTGTGCAGGTACTTGAGCAAATACTCAAAATAGATGAGTTGGATTTGTTGGAATTTATTGAAAAATTGAGCAAAAAGCATGGACTACTGGTAGCCAAAGGCGCTGAACAATTGCTTGGAGTATTATTCGAATTGTACCAGTTTACAAACAGTCTGGTACATCATTATGTATATGAAAATATGGAAGGTGCCCGCAGGAGGGCACTGCATCGTCGTATAGCTGGTATCCTGAAAGATTTGTATGGAGAGAACTTAGAAAAAATTCCAGAAGTTCATGCAGAGTACTTGCGCCATTCGCAAATCGGACAAGGTCTTATAGATGGTATTACTCTGAAAATGAGTGACTCGGTTTCCGAAATGCATACACCTTCTACAGAAGTTACTCAACTTGCTGCCTCCGAGTACCAAATGGCTTTTCACAATTACAAACTCATGGCCATGAGTGAGTGCATTGCAAGGTTAAACAAAGCATTGGCTTTAATAAATGCACAGGGTTCAAGTGCCGATTCTGATAAAATTAGATTTGATTGTTACCATGTACTCGCCAAAGCTAACAATTGGCTCGGGTACTATAACAAAGCACAGGAAGCTGCTACCCAAATGTTGCAATATGCACATGACAATATTGAATTTAAAATACTTGCCCATAACCGTTTGGGGCAGGAGTATTTGAAACTGGGTATACTTGAAAGTGCCGAAAAAGAACACCTGAATGCCCAACGACTTTTGGCCTTAAACAATGATAAAACAGAGTCTGCACTCACCGAAATGTACTTGGCTCGTGTGGTTTTTGAAAGGGGATTTTACGACAAAGCGCTGCCTCTTTTTGAACATGCCTTGAAGAGTTTTGCTTCTCTCGGAAATTTAATGCAAGAAGCGGAGGCCTGCGTTTACATAGGCAATTGCTACAGGTATATGGGGCAATATACTTCTGGTATTGAATGGTATGAAAAAGCAATGGCTCATTTCAAATCATTGGCCAATGAGCAGTGGATAGCAACTTGCTATTCAAATATTGGGCTTATTCACAATGGTATTGGTAATTATGATACAGCTATCACTCTATTCAATAAAGCGCTCGAAATTGATAATAAACTTAACGACAGGGTTGGTATGGCCAACCACAACAACAATGTTGGTTTTGCGCTGGAACTTAAAGGGCTGTACGATAAAGCATTGACTTTCTATCTGAAAACACTTGAAATCGATGAAACTGTGAACAATAGGCTGCCAATGACTACTACCCTCAATAATATCGGGAATATATACAGGTTAAAAGGCATGTATTCTGAGTCTGTGGATTGGCACAAAAGGGCCTTAGATATAAATATAGAACTGAATAACTTGCCAGGGATTTCGGCTAGCTACAACAGTCTCGGAAATACAGCTTACTCAAACGATGATTTAGATGAAGCAATGAGATATTTTACTCTGGGTGTTGAGATTGATGAGCAACTTGGAGATAAAATGGGTTTGTCTGCATCTTATGTAAATTTGGGAAATGTAGCATACTCTCGCGATGCATTGGAGCAGGCTGAAGAGTATTACTTAAAAGCATTGAAAATAATAAAGGAAAACAACGATACTCTTTCGGAAGGCGTCATATATACGAACTTGGGTAATGTGAATCTCATGAAAAATGAGATAAAGGAATCTCTTCTTTTTTTTAAAAAGGCCATAGATATATATAAGAAAACCGACGATTTGCCTAGCCTTTCGCTGGCTTACAATAATTTAGCATCTGCATATTCGAACTCCGATGATACCCGGAATGCACAAAAGTTTTATAAACTCGCCATTGAAATGGACACCCGCACTGGAGATGAGTTCCGAATGACTTTACACACCAAAAATCTGGCCGATGAGCTTCATAAAACTGAGGAAGACGATGAAGCGATACAAATGTATCTGAGATTTCTCAAGCTCAATGAACACAGTGGTGCTATAAAAAATCTTGCTGACGTTTACGGCCGCATTGCCAGATATTTCTACAACAACGGACATACCGATGATGCCAAACTATATTATGCTAATGCTGTGGAATACGCAGTACAAGAAGAGTATCTCAGTGGAGTTGGTGCTTTCAATTATAACCTCGGCAATATTTATATGGATGAAGATGAGGGTGAAAGAGCAATCGAGCATTATAAAATGGCTGCGGGTGCTTACATCAACGACGAAAACGAGGAAGATGCTGCCGATTGTTGGTATCAGATTGGGATGGTATATAATGATATGAACGACAAGAAAAATTGTATTAATTACCTTGAAAAAGCCCGCGAATTGTATATCAAATTTGATAAAGATGTTTTGGCTATTGACGAGATATTTGTAAACCTTGGATATACGGGCAAAAAAGGTGGTTCTTCACCAAAATTTGTCCCGCCCGGACGTTCTACTTAATTTTTTTTCTTCACTAAAAATTAACAAATGCTTGTGCAGCACACTTAAAATAGTTTCGTCATTGAACCAAATACAGACTTTTAAAACAACTATTTTATGAAAACAACTCAAATCTTATTTATTGCACTCTTATTTCTGAGTTCAACCTTTGTATCTTGTGCCCAAGGTATTTCTGGAAATGGAAATACAAAATCTGAAAATCGCGATGTTTCAGGATACCACAGTATTTCTATTTCTGGGGGAATTGACTTAGTACTCAAACAGGGCGACTCTGAAGGTCTGATACTTAAAGGCGATGAAAACTTGCTTGAACACATCAAAACCGAAGTAGTAGATGGCAAACTGAAAATTTATCATGACAAAAGTTTTAGAAAATTCAATAACATTACTGCCTATGTTTCTGTAAAGCAACTCAAAGAGCTAGACGCAGCAGGTGGTGTAGATGTAACTGCCGAAACCCCTATTTCATCTGATGTTTTTGAGTATTCGCTAAGTGGAGGTGTAAGCATGAATCTGGAATTGAATGCAAACAGTCTTGAAGGCTCGCAATCTGGTGGTGTAGATGTGAAACTCAAAACAAGCGCAAAAAAAATAAATATGAATGCCAGTGGTGGTTGCAAAGTTGAAATGGCTCCCGTAGCCGCAGAAGAAATGACCGTAGAACTAAGTGGGGGCGTTGAGTTTATTGTTTCCGGTAGTACTGCTTCACTAAATCTTCAATCGAGCGGTGGATGCGATTTTAATGGTCAAAATCTGGTAGCGGCTAATGGCGATTTGGAGCTTTCTGGTAGCTGCGATGCAACTGTTACTGTAAATGAGAAAATTAATATAGAAGCCTCAGGTGGTTGCGATGTCTTTCTGAAGGGGAATGCCGTAGGCAATATCAATATGACTGGTGGAAGTGAATTGCACAAAAACTAAGTTATTCATTTCTGGATAACACTTCTTAATGTTAAATTATAACCCAATGATAGTCAACTTCCCGAAAGCTTTATTCTTTCGGGAAGTTTGCTTTTTATATAGACTCTTTTCTTATAGATAAGAATTAGATGATCAAATTATTATTCCTATTAGTTGCTCTGGTTTTGAGATAGATCTGAAAAATCGAGACTCAATTTCAATCCACCTTCTATCCAAATACCCGGTAACTCTATGTTTCCAAAATCAATCGGCTTCACATTTGCTAGGTTGTTAACATTCACAAATGTGGTAAAATATTTCTTCTGATAGCTCACTCTCAAATCAATGGTGGAAAACGGCGAATACGATTTCTCACCTATATATGCTTGCGTAACGTAATCGAAAGCCGTATAGGTACCGTTGCGTTGCTGATAATTGTATACTGCGCTCAGGTTATAATATTTGTAAAATTGGAAGTAAGCCGTTACGCTCAGTTTATTCTTCAGGTAGTCGAGCGCATAGTAGGAAATATAGTTGCCGCTGTTTTTCTCGCTAGTAATGTAAGAATAGTTGAAATGCAACGACTTGAGTGGTTGCTTTGGTGCAAGTTTTTCTACAAAGAACTTTCCGGAAACTTCAATGCCCAATGTATTCAATTCAGTAAGATTCATACTTTGCCATTTTTCGGTGTCGGTGATTCTCACCCAGTCTATCAGGTTGCTTGCTTGTCGGTAAAATATACCGGTCTGAACCTGAAGTGTTTTCAATTGCCATTTTAAGCCATTTTCGTAACTTATGGCTTCTTCCGGCTTTAGGTTTATATTGCCCATGTTGGTTGGGCCTACGTAGTAAAGATCTGTATAAGTGGGTATGCGCATCGATTGGTTTACAGAGGCGTACCAATTCAGGTTTTTGATTAATTTGTAAGAAGCATCGGCTCCTGCAAAAATGCGCCAATTGTAATCTGAGTACCAGGTTAGCAACAAACCCGCTGATATACTCAACCTATTGCCTGTATACATTTGTTCGCCGAAGAAGCTGATTATTTGTCTTGTATCACTTTTGGTGAAATACGCGCTGTCTTCGCCGGGTACTTCTATCTTGTCTGAAAGCGGTGTACCTAATACATTACTCAGAATATCTTCGTTTCTGTATTCTGCACCCAAACTTGTTTTAAATGCTGAATATTGGTGCGTGGCGTTCAGCTCAGCACTGAATACATCGGTGAGGTGGTAGTTGTGGTTTTTGTACCACGCAGGAGCCAGGTTTCTGAAAAGTTCAAATCTGTCTTGGTTGCGTCGGGCATAGGTTTTAAAGGATAACTTGGTTTTTTGCCCGTGCGTAGCCGAAAAACCAATGAAACCGGTTTTTACCATTTCAAATTGTGAAGGGTATTTGGGAGTATAAAAACTTTGAGCGCCAAATGCTTTAGTGGTATATCCGCCTTGCAATGTAATATCAGCTACCGGAAATTTCCCGTTTGATTGAAAGAAAATATTATTGGTATTAAAATCAGTATTCTGGATATACCCATCAGATGATTTGTGATTGATGCTGAGCGAGTTTACAAACATTCCTGCTTTGTTTACGACCTTAGCGCCTGCATTCCAGAGGTTGTACTGACCGTATGATACGTATGCATCCAGCTTAGAGTCAGAACTTTCTGTAGTAATTATATTTATTGCTCCTGAAAATGCATTTGGGCCAAATAGCCTACTTCCGGGGCCTTCCAGTATTTCTATGCGTTCTATTTGCGAAATATCCACGGGTAAATTGAGGTTGTGGTGACCGGTTTGAGGATCGTTTATTTTCATACCATTCAGCAAAATTAGAGTTTGCTCAAATGAACCGCCTCGTATGCTTATATCTGCCTGTACGCCCTGGTTGCCGCGCTGGCGTATATCTACACTCAAAATGCTTTCCAATAGCTCATTTATGCTTTGTACAGGCATCTGGCTTATTTCTAAACGGCTTATTATTTGAATGTTTCTCGATGTTTCCTTGATAAGCTGAGCAGTACGGCCCGCGCTTATGGTTATTTCATCTACTTCTATACTATCGGTTTGGGCTTGTATGGTATTTTGTAAGAATATAATTATCAGGCAAATTGTTGCAACTTTTTTCATAATGTGATATTTAAATGGTACTTGTTTCATACGGTCGCAAAAGTACTTTTTATTTTCAAACTGAATATTGGCGTATATAAAAAAGCACTTCATCCTTTTAGGTTTTATCTTAAATGATGCAGCATTATTGCTTTAGTAAAAAGAGTAAATTGTTACAAAAATTTCTATGACATGCATGCAACCTATATTAACTTTATAGCATCATTCAATCATATACAACTTAAAATCTGAATTATGAAAAAGCACATTCTCTTACTTTTCTTTACCTCGCTCTTTGCGCTCAATGCGTGTTTTCAGGATATTGATTTTTGGACAGACTATTCCAACTACAAGCCTATTTATATGAAGAGATCCGAGATGAATAGCCAAATAAAGTTGCTCACTTCGCACCCTTTGCTCAATCCTGCAAAAATTTATGTGAGCGGCAATTATATTTTTATAAATGAGAAATACAAAGGCATACATATTATTGATAATAGCAATCCGGCTGCACCGCTAAATATTGCATATGTGCAACTGCCCGGAAATATTGACTTTGCTGTGAAAAATGGATTTATATATGCCGATAATGGCCCCGATTTAGTAACTCTTAAAATTGGAACTAGCTTTTCATCATTGACGGTTTCTTCGCGTATCGAGAATGCTCTTCCTGCTATTCCCATACCCGACGGTTTACCACTTGAACCACGATACACAGGTTCCAACGTCCCTACCGATGCCATTCTTATTGGTTTTGAGTCTAAATAATTGTAAACAATCAACTTAAAAATAATCATGAAAAATATATTTATACCAATTATAATCACGCTTGTATATTTTCTGCTCACCAGTTGTAGTGCCGATAGCGATGGCAATAGCGATGTAGATGGACAGGGGGGCTCTATGGCTCGTTTTAAAATAGCTGGCGATTACTTGTACACAGTAGACAACCAGACGCTTACAACTTATTCCATTGCCAATCCGGACCAACCTGCATACATGGACAAAACCCAAATGGATGTTGGTGTTGAAACCATATTCAAAGATGGAAATTACCTTTATATAGGCTCCGTTTTGGGTATGTATATATACGACATCAGTATAAGTCCGGGCAAACCTGTTTTGCTTTCTAGCTACACCCACATAGTATCTTGCGACCCAGTTGTGGTGCGCAACGACTATGCGTATGTAACACTTAGTGCAGGCGGTGAGCCTTGCTGGAGGGGGGTGAATGAATTGCAAATTGTAGACGTACATGATAAAAAGAACCCTAAGCAAATATATTCATATCCTATGGATGGTCCTAAAGGGCTAGGATACTCAGATACGCTACTTTTTGTTTGCGACAATAAACTTTCGATGTTTAGTATTGCCGATCCCAAAAAAGTAGTGCCTATAGAAACATATCCTCTAACAGCTTATGATGTAATTGTGCGCGACAGTATTCTTATAGTTACTGCTCCCGATGGCTTGTATCAGTTTACATTCGACGATGGCCATTTTTTGCTTCTGAGCAAGGTATATATCCCTTTCGAAACCAAATAAAAATTGTATCTGCTTTATGAATAAATATCTGATTATATTATTTATCACTATACTTCCACTGCCTTTATTGGCGCAATTTACCAATCAGGATAAACCTAAAATGATGCTTAATATTTATCCGGCGCACTTAATTGTAACTACGCTCAAAGCAGAACTTGTAAAACCATACAGACCCAATTTGTATACTGTTTTCGGAACTTCATTAATATATGATTTTAATGCTTCAGAGAATGATGCAAAATTTAATGAGAAAAAAGGGATAGGCCTGAGCTACGGGATTATACGTGAAAGTGAACGCCGTAATAATGATGTCACCTATGCCGGAATTGAGTTGCAAACAAGCTACCTGATGTATACTTTGCAAGACGATATATTTAGGTGGCATACTGTAGATGGTATGAGTATCGGAAGTTTCGACAACTTAAAGTTTAATCATAATATAATGAAATTTGCATTACATTTCTATGTTGCTTCGCGTACTGCCAATACAGAACTGTTTTCCATGCATATTTTTGGAGGTGCTGGATATCAGGCTGCATATCATTTCAACGATATCAACAACAAAAAATATTTCTCTGACTATATCACACAGCACGGATTCAATGGCCTTTTTGTTACAGGGGGAATGAAATTGGGATTCGAGTTATAATTTTCTTTTTGAAGAATATATATGTGTTTATGTTGATTTTTGAGCACATATTTGCTTGATTAACCTAAATAATGCATATTTGTTCTCAATTTGTGAAGAATTGCAGAAATGAGGATTTTTCGTATACTGGTTTTACTCTTTTTTAGCTTCTTTTTTAGCTTAGAAAATTCAATTGCTCAGGGCACCCTGGAGCTAACGGGTGTTGTTATGCAAAATCGAAAAAAAGCTAAAGGTTTGGTAGTTAGGGTTATGGATCGAAATTATGTAACGGATAGTACCACTACAAATACTTCAGGTAGATTTTATTTGAAATTGCCTCTCAATAAACAGTACGTTATAGAGTTTTATGCATTTGGCGTTATTCCAAAGCAAATAAGTGTAAGCACTGTCGTTCCTGCGGATTTTAGCAACCAGAACTATAATTATGATTTGGTTATAGAAGTGGAAGATATGCCTTTTGGATTGGATTTGACCGGTCTGGTAAAACCGCTTGCCAGACTTGAGTTCAATCCTAATATGGCCGAATTTTTATACAATCCTGATTATTTTGTTTCTAAAACGGAAATAGACCGTATTATCAACCAAAAAATTAGCGAACAGCAAACTACCATCAGCAAAGTACAGGCTGAAATAAATTCGCTTAGCCCCGAAGCCCGCAAAAGTTTGGGAATAGATATTATAAAATACAATTCATTGAAGGAAGTAGAGCAAATGAGGGCAGAGGCCTCGGCTTTGTTGCAGGAAGCTCGTAAAATGCAAGTTGGCGGTTCTTCTAACAAAAGCATTGATAACAAATCTGATAAGTATTTCAAAGATGATAGTAAAAGCAGCAATCAGATATCGTTGCAGGAACTTGAGAATAATATAAACTACCGCAACGCACTAATTGCCCAAGAGAAAATACAGCTGGAAGTAGACCGTCTAAATGCCAAAAACAAAGATGATAGTCTGCTCATTGCCCAACGTGAAGCTCAGCTTCAGCAAAAGGAGAAAGAAATACTTTTAGCTCAAAACGAACTTGAACGTTCAAAACAAGAGCTACTCTTAAAAGAATTGCAGATTAAGAACAAAAATTTTCAATTGTATTCCCTTATAGCCGGTATGTTGCTGCTTACTTTGCTAGTGGTACTGGTGGTCAGACAAAGTGCCGAACGCAAGCGCACTGCCAAGGAGTTGACTTCTAAGAACCGGGAACTCGAAAAATTGTCAATTGTAGCCAGCGAAACGGATAACGGAATAGTAATACTTACCCTGGACGACAAAATTGAATGGTACAATCATGGTTTATTGCGCATGATAAACCGCAGTAAGCAAGAGTTTGAAACAGAGTTTGGCAATTCGTTCTCAAAGATTTTCAATGAAACCACAATCCAAAAACTAATTCATGAAATACTACAAAATAAAGTTGGGAATACTTTTGAAACCCGCATTCAAATATCGGAAGGGGTAGTATATTGGATACAAGTAACCATGAGTTTGGTTTATAGCTCGGTAGATAATACAGATAAGTTTGTAGCTATATTTACCAATATCAACGATTTGAAAAAAGTACAAAATGAATTGCTCGAAAGTAAGAATCAGATTGAAAATCAACATAAACATATAAAGGATAGTATACGATATGCACAACGCATACAAAAAGCTATGCTACATACACAAGACGATATTGGAAAATATTTCAATCACTTTGCAATATCTCGTCCTAAAGATATAGTCTCAGGTGATTTTATATGGTTTGCACATTTGCCCTCAATAGAAAATCGCGCAGAGAAATGGATTTTTGCTGTTGTAGATTGCACCGGACACGGTGTACCGGGTGCTTTTATGAGCATGATTGGAAGCAGGCTTCTCAACGAAATTGTACATATGAAACAAATTCACTCCCCCAAGAAAATCCTTACCTCGCTTAACAACGAAATAAACATTGCATTGCGGCAAGATTCCAGCGATAATGACGATGGTATGGACGTGTGTATGTGTTTGTTTGAAAAAAGTGACGAAAATGAATTTATTGTTACATTTGCTGGTGCAAAACGTCCGCTTTTTCATTATATTAGCCGAAAGAAACAAATTGAAATTCACAAAGGAAGTATTAAAGGTATTGGTGGCGCATCTTGGCAACAAATGGATGAAACTTTTGAGAATACAGTGATTTATATGGAAAAAAATGATACATTGTATCTCACTACAGATGGAATCATCGATTTGGCTTCGCCTGATAAAAAACGTTTTGGCACCAAACAGTTTACTGACCAATTGAAGATTATGGCAGATTTGCAACTGACTGAACAAAAATATCTTATGGAACAATCTGTTGACCAGTATCAGCAAAATGCAGATCAACGTGATGATATTACACTTTTAGCATTGAAATTAAAATGAGTAATTCAATGGCACATAGGAAACTACGTAACTTGTTTGAACTTTACGAAATCATTCGTGACGATGTAATTTTATCCTATACAGGTCCGTTTGACAAACAAGTACTGGCAGTATTAGCTAAAAATATTGAGGAGGCTTTGGGCGATAATAATGTGGCTTCGAAAAAATTATTGCGTATTTTTATCGAATTGGCACAAAATATCGGCTTTTATTCCGCAGAGCGCAAATCCTACCACGATGGAAAATATGTAGGTGAAGGTATCTTAATTATGAAAAATTCTGATAAATATTATACCTTAGCAACGGGGAATCTTATAACCAAACCTGAATTGAAAGTGTTTTTGGAAAAAAGTGATAAAATAAGTAAACTTGATAAAGAAGGATTGCGTGAACTAAAACGTAATCAGCTTCTTTTGCCAGATAGTCGCTATGGTGGTGCCAATATTGGACTCATACAAGCTGCACTGCTCTCAAATTACCCGCTTGAAGTTTCCGCTAATTCTGTTGACGAACTTCATTCTTTTTTAGTAATTGGTGTTAAAATTGATAAAGTTTAAAAAAACGTATTCTGGATATGGAAAATATAGATATACAAGGGTTTAAAGATGATTTTTTCGTTCCCACTGTAAATTTCAATGCAAGAACCGGTATTTGTATGCTGGGTGGAGAATCATACCTGGAAGAAACCGTTGAGTTTTATGCTCCACTTCTTCAATGGCTCAGAGAGTATACTGAAAGCCCAAACAATACTAATATTGAGTTTAATTTTAAACTAACATACTACAATACTTCTTCTTCTAAACGTATTGTTGATATTCTGCTTATCCTCAAAGAATTTCAGAATAAAGGGGGCGATGTAAAAACCAACTGGTACTACGAGGAGGATGATTTGGATATTGTAGATGAAGTGGAAGATTTTATGAAAATTTCAAAACTTAACATTAATCTCATTCCGTTCTAATCTTCAATTGTCCATATCCATATTTAGTTTAAGTATATATTTTTTATTTTCATTATATAAAGAACTTCGAACTTCCTGAAAACCTCAGGAAGTTTTTTTATTTTGGTGACGATGGTATGCTAGCCTCTTGGGCCCGGTGCCTAAAATGATCTGCACGTTTTTTTTTACTATTTAGGTGGCTTAAACTTCTTTGCGTATTGAAACACTAATCAGGGGCGGCTGAAAATCTCCGCCTCGACCATAAGTCCTATTTTTAACACAATCTATTTGATCATATTCATTTTATAGAATGAGGTAATAAGGTAATCTTTGCTCTGTGCTATAATTTTCTACTAAGGTTTTAACTGATAATAAGGTATTAAAACTTTATCTATGGTTCAAACCTTAGCAGAAATCAAAAGAATTCATTGACACAACCTTATTACTTTATTAATCATGTTATGTGCATGAGTTACTTCATATTTAGTATTCAATGTTTGCATTATTAGATGCAATCAAACCATCTATGTAATTGAATTACAGTGATATTTTTGTTTTTCAGCAGACACTAACTACTCGTATTGATATAGACGGTAATTGATGAATGACATTTCCATTAAATCTGGTGAAGCAGCATTTGACCAACAATAACTGCAACGTATTAAACTACCTTAGCTTTTAAGATTGTTTTTTATATATCTAATGCGCACATATACAAATACATGTGCTTTTAAAATTCTGAAGAAGTCTTTATTTTACTGCAAAAATTCAGGTAGGATCTTTTGGCGTATCGGTGGCGTGAAGTGAGTAAAAAATTGTATGAATGTTATTGCGCTGTTTTATATAGTTTTCGTAATCGCCATAAAAAACAGTGCGTTTTTTATATGTATCGTCAACATTGCCGCAAACCGACATTACCAATTCGCATATTTCGCGCACTGCATGCCTGCCTCCTTCTTGCGAGGATATGTAATCAGCCAGATTATTTCTTCTCGCGTAGTCGGTTGTTAGAGGACTGGCATTCCGGCGTATCATGAATCTGAGTAGCGTATTTTCGGCTACCGAGAAATCTAATATATCGTCGAACGTAAAAGCGAGTTCTTTTGGCGAGAGTTTGAATGTAGTTTCTATATGATTCAGTGCTTCCTGCTTGAATTTTACATTGGAATATACTACTGAGAAATGTTCACGTGTGGCCAGTGTTCGTGCTTCCTGATTATTGAGGCCGGTAATGATGGCTGTAAACGGAATCTCACCATATCTGAGCCAATGCGAAAACCTGAGCATATTTACTCCCATGGAATCTGCTTCAGAGAAAGGACTTGAAAAATTTTCAGATTTTATCCCTGAATTGAAGACACCGTCCCAATCGAAAAGAAAGCCCTTTAGTTTTGGCACTCTATCAAGGAATGTGAAGTAGGGTGTTACAAACTCACCACCCATTTCGGTAAAGGTTTTTTGTGTATGCATAAAAAAAATATTGCAATCAGAAAAGGCTGCACGCTTGATAATGAAATATTAAGCCGTGTGCTTTATTGATTGCAATATACTATAAATACTATATACTTCTAAGCAAGCTTAGAAAATATTCTGCAAAGATATTATCCTATCAGATCCTGGTCTATTAGATCCTGAATATCGAGCATGCCCGCCAATTGACCGTTATTGACTACAATGATGTTGTCAATGTGATGTTTTTTGAATATCGCAGTTGCCTCATTGAGCAGTGCATCTGCTTCGATAGTGATTGGTTTACTGAATTTGAATTCACCCATTTGGCGGGTAAGTATGGCTTTTCCTTCGTCGCGTAAGTGGCGGCGGAGATCACCATCAGTAAAAATACCTGCTATTTTATTGTCGGCATCAAGCACAGTTACAGCACCCAATTTCGATTCGGTCATTGCCAGTATAGCATCAAGTACTGTGTTGCTTGGTTTCACCGAAGGGTTGTTTTCACGTATCACTTCTTTCACGCGTATGGTCATGAGTTTAGTATGAACCTCAAACTGGCGTGTACCTAAAGTTGTGAAATTGTTTTCGGTAAGCATTTTTATAACTTTCCATGGTACAGTAACGGTGTGAACTCCTATATTGATTGCATTTCTAACGTGCTCGGCGTGACGAACAGAAGAGAACATGATTTTGGTATTGTAGCCGTAATAGTTTACAGCCTCAACACACTGTTGTACCAGCGCAAGGGCATCATGTCCCTGATCTTGCAGGCGGCCTACAAGCGGAGTTACATAAGTAGCACCGGCAGCCATAGCCATATAGGCTTGCTGCAAGGTGTATACAAGATGTATATTTACCAGTATACCTTGGTCTATCAGTTTTTTGCATGCCTTCACGCCTTCCAGCGAAACAGGAATTTTAAATACTGTTTTATCTTTTTCCAAACCCATATCTAATTGACGATGAGCCTCAGCCACAATTTCTTCGGCTGTATTGCCCATTGCTTCAATCTGAAGTACCGGCACTATTTTAGCCAGTTTGAGTATGGTAGAGTCTATATCTGTAATCCCTTCGCGATGCATGAAGGTTGGTGTAGTGGTAAGGCCGGCCAGAAAACCGAGTTGAAATGCGTCTTCTATTTCTTTAATGTCGGCGGAGTCGAGATATAATTCCATGTTTTAATCGAATTTATATTTTTTGTTTATAGCATGAATTTCGAGCAAAGGTTTGAGGAACTCTTCCAGTTCGTAAACACAGAGTTGGCTTGCTGCATCGCAAAGTGCCTTTGATGGCTCAGGATGCGCTTCTATGAAAATACCATCTACACCCGATGCTACACCTGCACGTGATATAGTGGGCAGGTATTGGCGTGCACCACCGCGTGGGTCGCTGCTGGGTATACCATATTTACGAATGCTGTGTGTGATATCAAATACCACTGGGTAGCCTGTTTCTCTGAGGTGATAGAAACTGCGTGGATCTACAATCAGGTCGTTGTAACCAAAAGTATAACCTCTTTCTGTAAGTATGATTTGATCGTTGCCGGCATCAACAGCTTTTTGGGCTGGCTTATCCATGTTTTCGGGTGCCAAAAACTGACCGTGTTTTATGTTTATTACTTTTCCGGTTTTAGCAGCTTCAGTTACCAGGGTAGTTTGCATGCATAAGTATGCAGGAATCTGAATAACGTCAAGTACTTCGGCGGCCATTTTTACTTGTTCCGGGTAGTGTACATCGCTAAGTATCGGAAATCCATAGTCGTTTTTAATTCGCTGAAGTATTCGAATTCCTTCTTCAATGCCAGGTCCTTGGTAATACCCGGTGGTACTGCGGTTGTCCTTCATGAATGAAGATTTGTAGATGACCTTGATGTTGAGAGATTCGGAAATGTTCTTCAAATAATCTGCAGTTTCGAGCATTATTTGTTCGGTTTCTACTACACATGGACCTGATATCAGGAATAATTCATCGTTTCCGCAAGTAATATTACCTACCTGCACTTTTTTGATACTCATATTTGTTACGCGTATGTATATGTATTTTGGCGCAAATATAAGCAAAAGATACTTACAAATTCTTTATAATGTGTTAATTCATTAGTCTATAAAAAAAAGCTTCGGCGATGTGCCGAAGCTTATATTATGTAAAACTAATTTATGGAAACAACTATACCTTATTGATTGCACGTTAAGGTATTTTCTTGTATATATTTTATCTGCTTATGTGAATTGGGAGCAAATTTTTGGTGTGAAATTACTGTTTTTTTGTTAATCGAGATGTGCCAGTTGTTCAATTAATTCGGCAGGACTTAAAATTTTATACACGTTGCGTGGCAAAGTAGCTCTTATGGCTGCTATTTGATGGCCGGCTACAAATATTTTGTTCTCCGGAAATTGTTTTGCTACTTCAAACAGATACTGAATAAGCTCGCGACCGGAGTACACTGCCGTAATGGTAAGTAGCAGATGTATTTTTTTTTCTTTATGTATTATTTCGTTCATGTCTTGTAATGGTACCGACTGGCCAAGGTAGTATACTTTACGTAGGTGTTTTCTGATGATATAATTGTTAAATAGGAGCCCTAATTCGTGCCATTCGCCTTCGGGCAAAAATAGCAAAAAAGGCGTTTTGGTTGGTTGAGGTTGTATTTCCTCTGCTGCAAGTATAAGTTTACGCCTTATGATGTTTGAAACAAAATGTTCGTGAGTAGTTTTTATTGAACCGGTTTGCCACATTACACCCACGCGTTGCAAAAATGGATAAATAGTGCTCAGAAATGCTTGATCTATTCCTATTTTAGCTACTGCATCGTCGATGGAGGTGATGAAGCCGCCTTCATTGAAATCTATCATATGTATAAGCATTCTGGTAATCTCGGAGTTCGTCTGATGTTTCAGTTTCGATACTTCATCTGCTTTTTTTGATAGTTCAGTATTGTTGAACTTAGCTATTTGCGATATTTTGAACCCATTTTCGTATAAAATGGTAATATTGAGAAGTTTTTTAAGTTCATCATCGTTGTAATAACGTATGTTGGTACTTGTGCGGTCAGGTTCGAAAAGGTTGTATCTTTTTTCCCAAATGCGTATGGTATGGGCTTTAACGTTTGATAGACGTTCTAAAACATTGATAGAGTACTTAGCCATGAAAGGAAATGAAATATGTTTAATAATGTTTTGAGCAAAGTTAAACAAAACTTTTAATTTAGAACAAATATTTTATATAAAAAGCTGACTTTAATATATTTTAAGTTTTCTGGATTTTGTTGGGTGGGTTTAATAAATACCAAACGGCATCTTCCTTATAAAAGCAAGATGCCGCAGCATGTTTTTAGATTTGTAAAAAACGATTTATTCGTTTTCTCTATAGATATTTTTAGCTATCTCAGCCTGGGTAGGGTCGAAAAAAGCACCCACTACAAGATGTTCAAAAGTCATACCTTCGTAAAGTGCATCCAGAAACTCGTCCATAGTACCAGTAGCTGTACGGGCTGGCATACGAATGAGTTTGTATGCGCCTGCTCGTTTTATTTCTTTCACCGAAAGCAAAAACCAAGCTACTTCGCCACTTGGAGCAGTTTCGGCTTTGTCTATTCGTTCGCGGCTTGCTCTATAATGTAATTTTGCATTTTCGGCTTCTTCAGTTGTCATAAATGGGCCAATAGCAAGCTGCTTATGTGTAATGCCCCACCAAAGCCGCTGACGAAAATCTTCGAGAGAGCCATTTTCGATGCGTGATGGTGTACCTACAAGGTAGTATCTTTTTAGTTTTTCATCTATGCGTATCCTCACAAAAAACCATTGAAAATTCATCTGTTTGTATGCTGATTCTGAAGAGTGGATGAGTTGGTCGGATGGAAGAAATATGCGCGACGAGAAACTTCCGAAAGTCAACAGAACTGCTGCTGCGAAAAGTAAATTTCTGATTGCAAACATGGTTTTAGATATATGATGTTGTTTCATAAAGTTTTCAAATATAATGATTACATTAATTAAAAATGGATTTTGATACATCATATATTTCCCATTTCACATTTTTAAAATCAAATGTTACTTCCTTCCATTTGGGATGACCAGTTGCCTGAAGGGTAGAAATATTGGATTTTATATCGTTGAGTAATTTTTCTATTTGTGCTCGCTGCTCAGGAGTTTCATCTTGTATATTTGTCACCAACACGCTAGTAACTGCAAATGTATTGACATCTGTATTTTGCCACGGATATGTACCTGCTTTTATGATTATGGGGGTGTATACCTTTTCTAGCTTTGGGTTATTGAGCGATACTATTTGTAAATCAGAGTTTTCAGGCAATTCCAAAAATTTACTGACCGGAGAGCTTCCTACAAAGAAAAATCCGTCTATTTGCTTCTTTTGCATAGCTATGATTACTGAATCTATAGGCATAGGTATTTCTATCCACTCTCCTTTTACAATATCTCGTATCAGTTTAGATGTGAGATGCGTACCCTGAAAAATAGAACCAATGGCTATCCGCTTTTTCTTTAGCATTTTCACATCAGTTATTTTATCAGATTTTCGGGTGATGAGATGTATTTCTTCGAATGCCAATGGCAGAATTACCCGCATATTTTTAGTATATTCGGTTTCATAGGCAATATCTTCCATTCTTTGTTGTGCAAGCACGTCTTGTTGCATGAAGCATAAGTATATCGACTCACGACGATATAATTGTCTGAAATTGTCGACACTGCCTTTGGATGTGGTTACCGATTTTACAGCGCCTGATATTTTCTCAATATCGTGTGCAAACGTTTCGTACGACCCTCCGGTAATACCTGAAAGCAAATTGAGGTCGCTGCCAGCTTTGGGGGTTGGGTGAAATAAGTCGAAAGCATATGCATAGGGTATCCAATCTATTGAGCTCAAGTCATATTCAACTGATTTCCATTTGGAGTGACCATTTGTTAATTGTGTTTGGCTACCTTTGTACAGTTCATCTACAAAATTGTCTAACTGAGATATATTTTTTGCATCCAATTTATCTAAGTTGGTAACCAACAACGATTTTACACCATAAGTAACTACATCGGATGTTACGAAAGGATATGCTCCAGCGGCAATAATTGTTTTATGATAAAATTCTCTCAATCGGTCATCGTCCAACGGCAATATTTTTAGTTGGTCTTTATACTCATCAGTAAATTTGATTACTGGTGTGGCGCCAACAAAAATGAACGCATCAATTTTGCGTGCCAGAAGAGCCGGAATTACGCTGTCCCATGGCAATGTATGGTCACGCCACTGACTCTTTGTTATTTCTTTAATCATTTTAGCGGTGATGGTGGTGCCCTGTCCATCTGAACCTATATTCACACGTTTGCCTCGCAAATCTTTTAAGCCTTTTAGTTTGCTATCGGCTTTCACTACCAAATGAATTTCTTCGAGCCCCAAAGGCAGAATAACTCTCATTCCATCTAAGCGAAATGTACCTTCTTGCAGGTCTTTGTATTGCTCGTCTATAATTACATCTTCTTGCAAAAATGCAATCAATGGCCCATCTTTAGTCATCAGTTTCCTGAAATTGTCGACACTGCCCTTGCTTTTCTCTATTTTGAGTCCGGTGCACACATTGGCCATATCCAATGCCATTTGGTTGTACGAGCCACCTTCCAAACCTGAATAAACAGTGATTTGACTCTTTGAACTTGATGCCAATATCATTAGCATCAACATATTTACAATATATAGCCTAAAATTTTCCATTTTCAAAAGCTTTTATTTCTATCTTGCTATTACAAGAATTTAGCCAAACTCTAAAGTAATAAAAAAAATCTTTTGTTTTTGAAAAAATCTTTTGAGTTGGATAATTTTTTTGATGCTTTTTTTTGAAACAAATCCCATGCATACTCCGTTAATATATGTATGAAAATATAATTTACATAAGTAATTGGGAAATTTAGTATACTCTCTTTTTTATTTTTTACAAAGATGCTCTAAGAACCAATCTTTCTTTATTTTTGTCTGTATTTACTTTCCTACACAACATGGCTAACGAGAATTCATTATTGGTACCTTGGGATTTTACGAAATTGTCTGAATTTGCACTGGAAGCTGCTTTGCGGCTCACTTCAAAATCTGGTGAGAAAATAGTGCTGGTGCATATAGTTGAAAACCTGGGCATGGTGCATGATGCAGGCAGAAAACTCGTAGCTGTGGCCGAAACTGTATTAGAAAAGCATGGTGTGGAGCTTGAGGTTACGGTAAGAGCAGGTAACCTGTTCAGAACAATACATGAAGTGGCTCATGAGTTGCATGCTCGACTCATGATTATGGGTACGCATGGTATAAAAGGCATGCAGAAATACACCGGTAGTTTCGCACTTAAAATTATTGAAAATGCCAGGGTTCCCTTTTTGGTTATTCAAGAACAAGTGAATGGAAACCAATTGCTCAATTTGGTTATACCCGTAGATGTGAAATTTGATAGGAAGAGCATGTTGCAATGGGTACAATACCTTTCGCAGTTGTATACTTGTAAGTTGCACTTTTTTGTTCGGGGTATAGATGAAAAAGTTATACAAACTAAACTAAATGAGCATCTTAAGTTTATGCAAAATGCTGCTGAGATGAATAATCTTCCATTTGATATTATTTATGCTGAAACCAAGGGCAGTTTCACAGAGCATATCATTCAGTATGCAAAGAATGTTAATGCCGATATGATTTTGATATCGAGTGTGGGACACCTCAATATGTCGGATTATGTGCTGGGTGTGCCCGAGCAGAATATTATTGCCAATTGGGCTAAGATTCCTGTAATGTGTGTAAATAATCACGAAAACTAAATGACTGAATAGTTTGGCAATAATTTTGTATTATACATGCTGTTTCGTTTGGGAATTAGACATTTCCATGATTAGAATGAAATGAATGTTTACCCATTACAATCTGTATAACCAATGAATCGTATTATTGCATATTCCTGCTTTTTATTTATTATATGTATCTGCTCCCAAAGTATAGCACAATTGCCATATACTCCTGAGAGCAGGAAAAACTATATGATTAAAAACGCTAGTCTTGAAGATTATTTTGAACTTACCGGCGACCAACTTATTATGTTTGCCTCTACTGATGCTAAAAAGAACAACTCAGTAGAAGCGGCTATATATGCAGACGAGGTCGATATTTTTCAAAGGATAATAATAAATAGCAATCGCTCGCTTGAACTTTATAGCAATAAAGAAATTCAAAGATTCAACCGCGATAAATTCGGTGCTTTGCCAGGTTCCCAAAATAGTTTTCGCTACAGGGAGAAAGATTCTTTGCCACTTCGTGGATTGCGTGTAGCGCTTGATCCCGGCCATTTCGCTGGTTCGTTTGAAGAAGCAGCTGTTGAATCAAGATTGGCAAAAGTCATTACTTCTGAAAAGGAAGTGTACTCCATTTACGAGGCCGAAATCACTTATATAACAGCTTACATACTTGCCGATACGTTACGAAAATTGGGAGCGGATGTAATGATGACGCGAAATAAACATGGGCATACAGCATTTGAAAAGCCCTTTGACCAGTGGATAAAAGATGATTTGCAACGCACAGCCGACAGCTTATTGAATCTCAAAAAAATAACTCCTGAGTATAAAAAATTATTATTGGCCACTACTGATCCCAAAAAGCTGTATCAACTATTTTTTCAGCAACATGAGTTGGAACAGCGAGCTAAAATTATAAATGCATTTAACCCCGACATTACCATCATAATACATTACAACGCCGATGCCCAAAATGGTAGGTTCGACAATAAGGGAAACCTCATTGGTAGTAAACAAAATTTCAATATGATTTTTATCCCCGGTGCATACATTATGTCTGAACTTAGGAAAACGGAAGATAGAATGCATTTTGCTAAAGCTCTTCTCACCAATCAATTCGACGCTTCGCTTGAAATTTCGGAATATGTGATGGAAGGATTTATACAACTTACCAAAATAGAACCACACTCACTTGAGAAAAGCTTGAAATATATACAAAATGCTACTATTTTTACTGGCACTCGTGGAATATATGCACGTAATCTGGTACTTACAAGGCTCGTAAACAGCCCGCTGGTATACGGCGAAACCCTTTACCAAGACAATGAAGACGAAGTAAAAAAACTCACCACCAAAGATTTTAATTTCAAAGGGCAAATGGTTTCTTATCGCACATACGAAGTTGCCATGGCATATTTGTATGGTATAGTCAATTATACCAAACGCAGTAACGATCTCAAAGCAAGGTAGTATTTTTAGTTTTCTTCACAATTTGTTATATAAATTAATGGCTAAACACAATTACTGGTTTTTAAAAATAATATACTTTTGTGCTTGTTATGGAAGTGATAATTTGTAACTGTAATCAGGTATCGGAAAAAGTGATAAAAGATTTGATTATTTCCGGTAAAGCGAAACATGCTGATGACATTGAAAAGCAAACAGGTGCTTCTGACGATTGCGGCAGATGCCGCCGAAATCTTGAATTTCTAATCAAAATTACCAAGACAGAGAACCTTGCAGAAGTAAACAACAATAATTGCGATGGAAACAATACTTTATAATATTAGAAACGAATATCGTGGTGATTCACTCTTAGAGGAACAATTGGATCCCAATCCTTTTACACAGTTCAAAGCCTGGCTTGATATGGCCATGAACAATGGATTGCCTGAGCCTACTGCGTGTACACTCATCACCACAGGTACCGATCTCAAACCATCGGGGCGCATTGTTTTGCTCAAAGATTTTGATCATGAGGGTTTTGTGTTCTTTACCAATTACAACAGCCGTAAGGGACGACAAATAAATGAAAATCCAAACGGCAGCATTTTGTTTTTTTGGCCAGATTTGTTCAGGCAAGTGCGCATTGAAGGTTGTTTTGCTAAAATACACGAAGACGAATCTGCCAATTACTTCAATAGCAGACCTGAGGAAAGCCAAATAAGTTCTATTATTTCGCCGCAAAGTGAAATAATACCTACACGCAATTTTTTAGAAAAACTTTGGGACGATTATGTAGATATGCATAAAAACAACGCTCATGAAAGACCTACTTTCTGGGGTGGTTACAAACTGATGCCTACATACTTCGAATTTTGGCAGGGTAGGGTAAATCGTTTGCACGACCGAATAATCTACGAACAAACAGAAACCGGTTGGAATACATACCGTTTGGCACCCTAACTCAGTACATTTTATGTTAAATAAATGAAGATAAATTCCCACAACTTATCGCTAACTTTTCAGCAAAGTATACTCAACAAAAGCTACGAATTAAAGAGTAAACAAAAGCAAATTTTAGATCTTAGTTCTCCAAGTTGTATGGTTGGTGATAATGTATTTCGCAATTTCATTGCTGATGCCCGCATTCCGGCCAATGCGCTTTTTGAGAGAATGGAAATTTCGGATTCTAAAATGCTTCAAGCTTTAAAAGCTGTTTTCTTACCAAATTGTCCGAATAGTGTTGAGGTGGTTCCTGTAGCTGGTTTATCTGCTATGCGCAGTTTGCTTATGATGGCGCTCGAAGTTGATATGTTTTTGGTTCCGGTATACAGCGCAAACAGCATCAATCCGCTGCTTGCTTTACACGGCATTCGCAGCGATGTATTTATTCATTTAGATTACTTGTTTTCGCAGGCACTCAATCTGAAAGGTACAGCAGTTGTGCTCAACGATGATATACATTTTGGAACTGAGGCAGTTTCTGCTGAAAAGTTATATCAACTCATTGTAAAACTTACCGAAAATGGTGCAACGGTAATTTTTGAAACCGGATTTTCCAGATTGTTTCACCCACATCTTTATAGTACTTTTCATTCGGAAATTGCGCAATTGCCCAACGTGGTAATGCTTGAAAATACTGCTGAATTGCTTGGTATTGGTGGATTGCAATTTGGGTATATAGCTACCAATCATGCAGTTCTGGCCAACGAATTGCGAATACTTACTTACCATCATGGAAACATTCCTAATATACTCTCAGGCATACTTCTGCAAAAACTTCTTGTGTCCGACAAGGGATTATTGCTACTCGCTGAGTACACCAATATATGTGTAAGTTATATTCAGGAAAATTTCAAACTGATTCACAATCTCAATTTACTGGGCACTGCTGGCATTGAAGAATTTGGTACTAAAACCATTCATGTACGGGTTAAGAGTTCAGAAGAAGATTTATTGAAATCGGGAATATATGCACCTAAACTCGCAGGTTTCTCATTTGAAAGCAATCCGATTACCGCTACAAAAGTAAACCTGAGTGCCGATCCTCTTATTTTTAAATCCTATTTCGAAAAAGCAACAATCTGAAAATGAAAATAAATATAAAAGAGAAAATTTCAGTTTCATTCAAAAACTGGAAGTCAAAGTCTATTTGGTCAAAATTGAGCGATGTATTGTTCTGGGGATTTATATTAGCAATTTTGTTGCCTCAAACCCGATTAATAGTTTTGTCTGGTGTGCAGCGCGTTATAGCTATGCCACCCAGTGTGAACGAAACCAGCACTTTGCCCGTTATTGAGCCTGCAGCTTATGATTGGCCTCTTACCAGACTTGATGGTACCCAACTTAATTTCAACGATTATAAAGGGAAAGTCATTTTTATAAATTTCTGGGCTACTTGGTGTCCCCCTTGTGTGGCTGAATTTCCGAGTATACAAGAATTGTACAGCAAATACAAGGATTCAGATGTAGTTTTCATCATGGTTTCCAACGAAAAATTGGGTACCATTGAAAGTTTTATTGAAAAATATGGTTATGATTTTCCAGTGTATTATACACAATACCAAGCACCTGCATTGCTTCAGTCAAGCAGTATACCTGCAACTTTTATTATAGATAAGGCGGGAAAAATACATGTTGACGAAAGACGTGCCAAACGCTGGCACACAGAAACAACTACCCAATTGCTGGATCAATTGCTGAAAAATTAAATTTTGCTTTTGAAAGTAATTTCGATTCCAACAACCAGAATATCATCTACCTGTTCGTAAGATTCCTTCCAGAATTCCAGGTTTTGCTCAAAAACCTCTTTTTGTTTTCTTATAGGTAAGTGTTGTATGTTATGCAGAAAGTCCTTGTACTGCGTAGTAGAATATTTTCGTACAGATGGGCCACCAATTTGAGAAGTGTACCCATCTGTCGAGAGGTAAAGCCTATCAAGTGAATGAAGTTCTAAGGTATGATTTGTAAAGGGTTTTAGTTCTTTAGGATATATGCCTACCGGAAATCTGTCGGCCCGTATTTCAATAATTTCAGTATCGTTGTCTTTTTTACGCAATATATGCAATGGATTGTATGCTCCAGCAAAATCAATCAGATTAGTTCCGCTGGTAAAACGCACAAGCGACATATCGTATCCGTCTTTGGTAAACGAACGATCGTTTTTCTGATGCAACAGTTTTATGAGTCGGGTTCGCATTTCATTAAGAATCTCTGCAGGGTTGAGCGTACAGTTGTTGTCTACTATCTGATTGAGGAGCGATACCCCGAGAATGCTCATGAATGCTCCAGAAACCCCGTGCCCGGTAGCATCGGCAACAGCGCCATACATGTAGCTGCCGGTTTTTTTGATCCAATAAAAATCACCGCTAACTACATCGCGGGGTTTGGAAAGCATAAAGTGTTCAGGAAGTGAAATGTCCAACTCTTCGCGGGGCGGTATGAGTGCATTTTGTATACGCAATGCATTGAACAGACTATCCGTGAATTGTTTGTTTTTCAGAGTGATGATGTCTCTTTGTTTCAGGATTTCGTCTCTTTGAGTTTCTATTTCATCGTTTCTAAGTTGAAGCTCATCTATCAGGGTCTCAAGTTCTTCTTGTATGGCTTTACGTTCCTCTATTTCATTTACTAATACCGATTTCTGTTGAAAAAACTCAACTATCAGGTTTGAAATTTGGCTAAACTCATCTTTTCTTTGTATAAGTTTTTCCAAGGGATCGGCTGTTCCCAAATTAAGGGCTTTTATGATATCATGTAATGAATTGATAATGATACGTTGAAAAGAGACGTAAAATGCTACTGCTACTAAAACCGATCCTATGAGAATGAGTAAAGATATATAGTCATTTATACTCTGAATCTTGTCCATCAGCGGATTGTCCTTGAATGAAATCAGGTATGAAGCTGGTGCGCCTTCGTTGGTTTGAAGCACGAAAATCACATTTTCAAAGTAATCAGCAGAAGTTACGGAATCATTTAATGTAATAGCGGTATTGGATAAATCAGATAAAGTTTCGATATACTTTGTATCCCAATATTTAGCGAGCAAAAAGAAGCCCTGAGGCTCTGTGAGTCTTTCCAAATCTGACGAGGGGTGTATTGTGGAACCTACAATTTGCATTACACCGGAGTCCATCTTTTGGTAATATTCTACACTGCGGTTTTTATACAGGCTATCAAAAACGCTTGATGGTATGCCGAGCTCCATTTTGAATGCAGGATCTAATCTTGTATCAATGATATTACGATTTAAATCCAATATCCATGTTTTTTGCATGTCGAAACTCTCAAGTACTGTGATATTGCTTTTGAACCATGCAGTATCAGGATCCGATAGTTTCAATATAAGCTCATCATAGCATGAATAATCGTGAACAATCTGTAAATACATTGCAGATTTTAGCTTTAGAAGAGTTTTCACGGTTTCTTCCTGTTCTGCGAGCTGCGATTTCCTGATGTATATATTCCTGTTTCTCGAAAATTCATTGAAGATAAGCCCTGTTATAAATATAAAAAATACAATTAACACAAGCATTATATATACTTTGTGTTTTATATTCTGATTATTGAACCACTTTATCAGTTGCATGACATATATTATGCTGTGAAAATAATCATAAATATACAATAAAAAAGATAGCTCTGAAATTTTTATTAATCTGTATCAATCAGTATATATGGAATCGCTTTTTTAGTCTTTTCGTGCTGCTATATACTGGTATTTTCATTACATTCGTTTTTGTAAATAAAATATTTTATGATGCGCAGATTGTTTTTTTTGCTGGTTTGTTTCATGTTATTGCCCCTGCTGGTTTCGGCTCAGGAGCGCAGTGTACGAACCGAAAGAGTTGGGTTTCTGGACGACCTGAGCAAGATACTTGTAGATGGGGACCGAAAGAAAGGTACCAAACTTTCTGAAGAATTCCGAATGGCTTGGGATTCTCTTATTTTTTACGATGGGCAGCGCGATACGATTATTTACACCATCAATGTGCTGCTGGCGCGCAAGGCGCAGGCATTTCCTGATTTGGAGGCCTATCTGAATGCAATCATGGCCATTCACAAGACTATGCACCCGGTGGAAAGTTATCAGGTTTGGACCAGGTATCTGATAAAGCAGTTGCAAAAAAAAGCACCTATGACTACCATTGTAGATATTCTGAACAATACTACCCTTATGTTTCAGCGCAATATTGTATATACGCTGCGTGAAATAGAGTGGCGCAGTTCGTCGGACAATTTTCGATTTTACGAAGGGAAAGAATTGTATGCTGAATACCCAAATACTACACTCATGTGCCACTTTCGCTCCGATTCTGTCATGCTGCTCAATACTGCCGGAAAATATTATCCGCGCAAGGGGGAATGGCAAGGTAAAGGTGGGCGTGTAACCTGGCAAAGAGCTGGTAAAGATTCTACAAGCCTTTATGTTGAAGTTGGAAACTACCATATTGACATGTCTAAAATGGAATACACCAGCGATACTTCCTGGCTTACCCATACCGATTTGGAATTTAATGGCATACCCGGGCGTTTTGCAGATAAACTTATACCGGGTACTACTGAGTCCAACGCACGATACCCATATTTCGAAACTTTTAATGATGATTTTGAGGTACCTGCTTTGTTTCAGCGTTTCAGATATACCGGTGGAATTGTGGTGCAAGGAGCTCGTACCATTGGCACCATGTTTAACAAGAAAATGGCCCAAGTTGAATTTATTGGTGCCCAAAATACAAAGGTTGAAGTGAAATCTAAACGATTCATCCTAGAAAAAAGACAAATTTCGGCAATTCAGGCTTCACCAAGCATATTTTTAGATACATTCGTTATTGAACACGTTGGGTTGAACTTTAGAATGAAAGAAGATTCTCTGAAGGGCTGGCAAATGGCCCTTTATCGCGATTATCAGGGGGTGTCGCAAAGTATGTATTACGATGAGTATCACCAGCTCGAGATTGATGCTGGCCTTGTAATTTGGAACATCGACAGTTCTTACATGGATTTTAGTCCTAATCAGGTAGATGCCTCTGGTAGCATTTACCTAAGATCAGCAGATTATTTCGACGAAGAGGAGATTTTAGTTGGGGGATTGTATCCCATGCATCCGGTACTTATTGTGTATAAGTTTGGCTCCGAGGAAGTGTATGCTCATAAATTGGCTCGTTCGCTGGGTTTACCTACTGAACAGGCTACCAATTTGCTTATTGGCCTTTCGTATCAAGGGATGGTTATTTGGGATAGTGAGGAAAAGATGGGAACCCTGACCAGAAGGTTCTACCGATTTGCCGATGCACTCAGAGCTAAAAAGGACTTCGATGTAATAGAGGTTTTTTCGCGTAAAAACAAATTAGTACGCAACGACTCTATGTACGTTGATAAATCTGATTCTTTGCAGTTTGGATTGCCTAATGCACGGCTCGATCTGACTACCAAAAGGCTGGATATCTACCATGTGAATGCAATTCCCGTAAGTCAGCGCCAGAATATGGTACTTCGACCTATCGACAGGCATGTTTCTTTTGATAGAAGCCGCGATATTAGCTTTGATGGTAATGTGCAAGTGGGGGCTTTTACTTATTATGGCCGCAATTTTACATTTTTTTACGACGATTTTAAGATTAACCTCAACAATGTAGACTCGCTTAGCCTTATTGTCACGCAAACTTTGTATGATATAAACGGCAATAAAAAATCGGAGGAGAAAAGGCTCGTAAATGTAATCGAAAACATAAAGGGCGACTTGCTCATAGATGATCCCGATAATAAATCTGGAATTAAGGATTTTCCCGAATATCCGATTTTTAATAGTTACGATACTTCCTATGTGTATTACGACCGCACTGTGAAACCGTATGGAGTTTATCCGCGCGATAAATTCTACTTCAAAATTTATCCATATATGATCGACTCGCTGAGCCGGTTTTCTATCAATAAATGGGCTTTGCTAGGGCAGTTTCATTCCGATAGCATTTTTCCGGTATTTTATGATTTGAATCTTATTATTCAGCCCGACTATTCTCTTGGTTTTATCAAAGAAAGCAGCCCTGAAGGGGACACATTATACGGTGGAAAGGCACTTTTTTTCAATACTCTTATACTTGATACAAGGGGCTTAGTGGCAGCAGGTAAGATGCGGTATCTTACCGCTGAAATGCATTCACAGCAATTCAATTTTTTTCCTGATTCTATGAACTGTCTGGCCAATTCATTTACACTTGCACCTGTGAAAAAAGACAATTTTTTTCCGACTACTGCATTTGAACCGGGGAAATATCCGGAATATCCTATAGTGGCTGCAGATACTCTTTTCATGCAATTCTATCCTTTCGCAGATACTTTATTGGCAAACTTCACTCAACGGAAGAAGATGAAATCTCCTTTCAGAATTTATGGTGAAGAAGCTCTGTTTGGAGGGGCTACCACACTTACACCTCAAGATTACACTGGCAATGGGGGGGTGAGGATAAATCAGGGGCGTATTATCTCGAGCTTGTTCAAATTCAATTCACGCTATTTTATTGCTGATACCTCCGACTTTTTTCTCGAACCCGAAGTATTTACTGAATTCAATAACACTGAGGATAGCTTGATGTTTGATACCAAACAAGTAAGCACAAATGTAAATTTTGATGAAAGGGTTGGCAGGTTTAAGTCGCTTTCACCCGAAACATATGTTACTTTTCCGCATAATTTATATGTATGTAATATGGATGAGTTTATTTGGTTCATGGATAAATCTGAAATTACCCTCAGTTCGTCCAATAGCTATGAGTACACAGTCGACGATTTGCCATTGCAAGCAACCGGTGCAATGTTTCGCTCGGTGCACCCAAAGCAGGATTCTCTTAGCTTTTTCGCAGCTAAATCAAATTTCGACATAAAACAGAAAACCATACATGCGGCTGGGGTGATATATATAGAAGTAGCGGATGCAAAAATATTTGTGACAGATGGTAAAGTGGACATTGAACGCAGGGCTAAAATGCGTACGTTGGACAATGCCAAAATTAAAATACTTAAGCACGAAATTTTTAATTCAACCGTTACAATCGAAGGTCGTACATCTTATTTTGGATCTGGGTATTACAACTATGTAGATGAAAACGATAGTACTCTGATTATCAATATGGAGTCTATTACGGTAAGTGATAGCACGCAAACCACTGTTGGTAAAGGCAGGGTGGGTATTGAACAGAATTTTTTACTAAGTCCGGCTTTTGGATTTTATGGCGTTGTTAATTTGAATGCGAACCGCGAAGAACTTGAGTTTGATGGCCAATTCAGACTGCAGCATCAGTGCGACAAGCTTTCGGTTAATCCAATTGACCGTCCGTGGGTCGAATTTAAAACGCTCATCAATCCCGATTCTGTTGTTATTCCTCTTAGTAAGCTCAATCAGACCAATAATATATATGCAGCTTCAGTAATAACAATAGACTCTACTCATATGTATTCTGCATTTGGCAATAAACTGAAATACTGGAGCGATATTCCTGTATTTTCTGCTGATAGCCTGCTTTATTTCCAGAAAAATACCAATAAGTATGTCATCACCACACCCGAAAAACTCTCTAATTTCGAATTGCCAGGCAACATGGTTACCTTACACCGCAATTTCTGTAATATTTATTCTGAAGGGGATGCCAATTTGGGGGTAGACTTGGGCCAGCTAAAAATAAATCAAAGTGGAAGCCTTATTCACAACATAGAGAAAAACTCTGTGTCGATGGAGCTTATGATGTCAAATCAATTTTTCTTCGATCCGCGTTGCATCGACCTCATGTATGAGCAAATAAATACTTCTGCTTCTGCCGAAGCTATTGATATGAGTAAGCCGAGTTTTAAAAAGTATTTGAGCGAGCTCACATCAGATAAAACTGCCAACGAAGTACTGGGGCAGCTTGGCTCTACGGGTACCATCGGCAATGTACCGCCTGAGTTGCAGGCAACGATTGTATTTACTCAATTGAATATGGTTTGGAAAGAAGAACAAAAGGCTTATTGGTCTGAAGGCAAGCTTGGTATTGGGTTTATTAATGGCAAACCTGTGAATAAACTGGTGAATGGAAATCTGGAAATTATTAAACGTAAAACCGGCGATATATATAACTTATACATTGAGGCTTCGCCTGATCAATGGTTCTTTTATACATATCGGATGAATCAGATAAAAGGAATTGCCTCTGATGTAGTATTTGCCAATTATATAGCAGAGAAAAAAGATAAAGACCGTGAAATGGAAATTAAAAATGATGGTCCGCCTTTCCGATATGATCCATCTTCTGAAAGAGTGAAAAATCAGTTTCTGAGCCGGATAAAAGGCAGAACTGATACAGGTGATGAAGAAGATGAAGAATAATTATAAGTAATAAAATTTAAGCCCGGGTTTGTTTAGAGAGAAATTTATTCGGGCTTGAATTTTGAGAAGGGTATTTCTTATCTTTTGGTTTTTCTAATGGTCATTTATACACTAAATAGGGTCTGCTGAAAAACTCCGACACTCTCATATGCCCTATTTATAGCACATTCTATTCGAGCAAATTCATTCAATAGAATAAGGTAATA
>JFJP01037228.1_pt1 | contig 36417 bp, 29 predicted proteins | sample 431651 | NCBI WGS metagenome assembly JFJP01 (sample SAMN02602958, study PRJNA72255) | Microbial mat metagenome, whole genome shotgun sequencing project. | biome: fresh water; feature: sink hole; material: water; isolation source: purple microbial (photo- and chemosynthetic) mats found in... | reverse complement strand
TTTTTAGCTTTAGCCCATGAACCATCAGGAAGTCTTTTTGAAACATACAAATCTAGACCACCATAGCCTATTTTTTGTTTAAATAGTTTTCCTTCTTCTTTTTGCTTTTCTCTATCGCTAACGAAATACAAATACTGTCCGTCTGCAGAAATAGAGGCATGAGTTTCTTTGTATTTTGTATTGATGTTGTCATTTAATTTTTCTGGTTTTGACCAAGTTTGTCCATTTTCAGATTCCGAATAATAAATATCACCTTTACCTGTGGCATCTTTATAAATGTACAATTGTTTCCCATCTACCGATAAAGAAATACTAGCATCATTGCCTTTGCTGTTTATATTATCGCTAATTAACTTCGGAGCTGTCCATTCTCCATCTATTTTTTGCGAAATGTAAATATCCTCAGCCCATTGACCTTCTGCTAATTGCTTTCCTTTATTACCTTCGCGTAAGCTGGTAAATATAAGTGTTTCTTCATTAGCTGAAAGCACAGGACTATGGTCACTATAGTCCGAACTTAAATTAGTCAATGGAATAACTTCCATCTCAACACGATTTTTAGTAAGCTCGATACCATTTTTACAGTAAACAATTTCTCGTTTTACTGCCTTTTCAAAATCCTCACTTTTGGGCGGAAGCTTTACTAATAATTTGTTATACACATCAAGAGCCTCTTGAAACTTATAGTTTGCGTGGTACGCTTTCCCTAGAAAGTACATCGCCTCCAAAGGCACTTCGCTTAGCTCTTTAGTTTTCCCTATTACTTTAATATAGGTCTCACTTTCAGCACCTTCAGGGATGTCTTGTACAGCTTTCTTTAGATACTTGGCTGCTCTATCTTTTTTATCAGTTATATTTAGATAGCAGTAACCTAAATAAAAATTTAATATTGCACTGTTCGGATCTTCTCTTAATAAGCTCTCGTACATTACAACAGCCTCTTCAAAATTGCCCGCATCAATATAGCTTTCTGCTTTCGCAAAGCGTTTTTCGGCAGATATTGTAGTATCTTTGGGCACTGAATTCGCAATACTATAACTCCCGGTTAAAAACATTAAAATAACTAGGATATAAAAATTTTTCATAACAATAAAGATTATAAAGTTTTATTAAATTTTTTCGTATTTATAGTTTTTGTTTTTTTCTTTTTTTGATTATACAAATATAAAAAAATATTTTTATTTGTTTCGCAATTTACAAAAAAAATATGAAATTAAATACTATTATTCAAAATAAAAATGGATAATTTCGTATTTATAGTTAAAGTTTATACTTTAATCATTTGATATAAAGTAATTTGATTATAATTTTAATTGTTAATAAATTTTCTATTTATTTTTTTAAAATTAATCAATTCAATAAAATTTTAATTAACTATCAAAATTTTCTTCTGCATAATTTTTCACAAAAATAAATAAATTTGTAGATAATACATAATTTTTTTTCTTTTTATTCATTTTTAGATGAAAAAACTTTTTTTTCTAGCGAATCGTATATTTTAAATTCAATAGATTCTGTTGATAATGAATGAATAATATATAAAAGTAGTTTCTTTTGTATCGAAAATGAAATTATGATTTTCTCTATCTTATTTTTTTTAATTTGCTTTTTTGCTTCTTCAAATTCATCTAAATCTTTAATTTTGTCTAATTCCAGATGTTGATAATTTTGTTTTTCGAAATCGCTAATAATAACTTTTTTCATTTCCGATAATTCTTTCTTCTCTGAAATTATTAGCAAATTCTGATTCTTTTTTTCTCTCTTTTGGAGTTTAAATGCCTTTTTTGATTTCAAATACAAAAGTGAAAAAAGAATGCGTAAATTTATTGCAATTTTTATAAATACAAAGAAAAATTTTGTCTTTTTTTTGTTAAAATATTTTATTGCAAAGATTTTCATTGCATTATAAAAGGTATAAATATATTTCTCCTCCCCTTTTTTTGTACTTTCGCCTTTAAAATGTAGTATTTGTGTCTTAGGAAAGTAATAATTTTTATAACCACCTTGTAAAATTCGATACGATAAATCAATATCTTCACCATACATGAAATAGTTTTCGTCAAAAAGACCTACTCGTTGCAGTGCTTGCTTGCGGATAAACATAAAAGCTCCTGAAAGTATTTCTATTTCATTTGTCTCATTTTCAGGTAAATAGCTTAAATTATAACGTCCAAATCGTTTGGATTTTGGGAAAAATTTCGAAAATCCAAACATCTTATAAAAGGAAACCGCTGGAGTAGGAAATGCTCTTTTGGATTCTGGTTGAAACCTTCCATCAATACCTATCATCTTTACGCCAAGTGCCCCACAATTAGTGTTTTGACTCATAAATTCGAGGCAATCTGCAAGTGTATTTTCTTCCATTATTGTATCTGGATTTAGCAGCAAAACATATTCGCCTTTTGCTTGTCTAATTGCTTGATTATTAGCTTTTGAAAAACCTAAATTTTCTTTGTTTTCTATTAATTTTACCCAATGATATTTTTCTTTTATAAAGCTGACCGATTCGTCAGTTGAATTATTATCAATTATAATTACCTCTAAATCAATATTTTGTTGAGCATCTTTTACCGAACTCAGACACAAATTGATAAAATTCCGAACATTGTAACTTACTATTATTATTGAGAGTTGCATTTTTTATTTTAAGGGTTTAATGGAATTCAATTCTGTTTAAAATTGAGCGTCCTAGCGTTATTTCATCGGTATATTCTAGCTCATCGCCAAAGGAAATACCACGAGCTAAAGTGGTTAGTTTTACATTCAAACCACTTAACTTTTTGTGAATAAAGTAGTTAGTTGTGTCGCCTTCCATAGTTGTACTTAGAGCCAAAATTATTTCGTCAATATTTTCATTTTCAACTCTTTGATGCAAATTATCAATCGTTAAATCACTTGGACCAATTCCGTCGATTGGCGAGATTATTCCACCCAAAACGTGATACAAACCGTTGTATTGCTGTGTGTTTTCGATGGCTAAAACCTCTCGAATACTTTCCACTACGCAAATGGTATTGCGCGTGCGTTTGGGATTTGCACAAATTTCGCACACGTCCGTATCTGAAATTGAATGACAAATTTTGCAATTTTTAATATTTTCTGCCAACTCGTTTAGCGAATGGCTAAATTGCAAAATTTCTTTTTTTTCGTGTTTTAATAAATGCAAAACTAAGCGAAGCGCTGTTTTTTTACCTATTCCGGGCAAATTTGCAAATTCATTTACGGTATTTGATAAATATTTTGAGGGCAATTCTGTCATTTAATTATGCTTTTTAGAAAGTAATCAGTTACTTTTTTTTAAACTATTATTCGTCAAAATCGAATAAATCATCACTTGTTTTTTGCACTTTTTTCTCAATTTTAGTCTTTTTAGCTATTTTTTCGAGTTTTATTTCATCTACTAGAGACATTACTTTGCTCAGTTCTTTTTGCTTGTTGCTTTCTTCTGCTTTTTCTTCTAAAATTTCCCACTCTTCGCTTTCCGACGATTGAATTAATTTTTCTATCAATTGCTCTTTTATTTCTGGACGAGCCTCTTTTTCAATCTCTTCAAGTTGTTTTTGAATATTTTTAAGCATTTCATTTACTTCTTGAATTACTGTTTGGGCTTTTTCCTCTTTATTTTGCCGAATTTCCGATTTTTCTTGTTCAAATTGTGTTTTACTTATTTGTTCTGCTTTTTCATCGAGCGCCATAAATTCAGCACGTTTATTTTCTATTTTTTTGTTAAAATCTAGCGTAAATAGACTATATTGCCCACTTAAAACCCAAGTTCGGGCAAAAATTCGAGCAAAAATAAACATTTGACCAATTAGAAAAATTAAAATCAAACTAAGGTAATTATTTGCTTCTAATTTTATGCTAACCAATAAATTAGCTGAAATTAAAACAAATGGCGAAGCCATTAAAAAAATGAAAAGCAAATACACTTTTCCGAAGTTTTTGAACACATATTTTGTACTGCGCCAAATTGCGCTTAGCACTTTATCTGTTTCTGTAAAATAAATTCCAAATTTTGCATAATCCGAAATAATATATACAAAACTATTTAATAATAAATAAATTATAAATAATAAAATGCTAAATAAAATAAAGGCATTTTCCGTAGATTCTTTTTCTATTAAATTAGAAAATATAGCTGAAATAGATACCAAGAGCAATACTAGAAGTAATGCATTGATTATTAAGATATAAATAGCCTGTCGTAAATATCGGAAAAAAAACTTGCTCGAATTTGTCCAAAATTGCGACGATTCAAATTTTCCTTTGTAGAAACTGTCAATAATTCCGCCCGTCAAAAAAATAGTTATAAGCAGGTAAATTGCTGAAAATAAGACGAATTGAGACTTTAACATAGAAATTAAAGCCTTATAATTTTGTAAAAACTCAGCGAAAATTGTAAAATTAAATTGCTTGAATAACTTATTGAATAACAAGCTATCCGATGAAATTGATGTTGCAAAACTGACACCTATAATAAGTGCAAGCAAAAAATTAGCAGCGTAAAGCAAATAGGCATTTTGTATTGTTTTAATTGCTAATTTCCAACCTTTTATATATGATTCTTTTACTTTCATTTTAGCTATATTTCTTATTTTTCAAAAACAATTTAAAACGTTTTGTGTGTTTTAAAATAGTTTTAAAATTTGTATTTTTAAATTTATTCTATAAAATATTAAAGTGAACTACTTAAAAAACAAATAGTTGCATGATATTTTGAAGCCAAAACATCAATTTTTCAGCATATTTCCAAAAAACACCATTTTCTGGTTCTAAGGTTTTGCTGTTGTTTGAAAAATTAATATCTAATTTTAGCTTATTCTCTGGGTCTATCTGTGCCCATTTTATGCTTTTTCCTTTGAACGTAAAAACCGTTGTGCTTGCCTTTCCGTCCCATTTTTCGAGTATTTCGGTGCCATCGGTAAAATGGACAAGCAATTCATTGGGCAAATACATATCTCCTAAACGATGAACTCGTACTTTTGAAACTATTCCATCACTTTCAATATCCTCACCTTTAATTAGTTCTGTGTTCGAAATTGATTCAACAGCATAGTCGCAAACGGCTGTTCCGAATAAAGTTTGTTCAAAGAACCAATTCATATTTTCGCCATAAAGAGTACCATGTTTCTTTTTAATTATTTGGCTTACTATTTCTATAAAATCTTCTGTTTTGGGATGCTTAAATTTCCATTCGTCAAAGTAAGTTTGCATAATTCTATCCATAACTTCCTTTCCCACAATGCCTTCTAGCGTTTGTAGTAGGGCTGCAGCTTTGCTGTAAACCAAAGTTCCGTAACTTTGCGAAGGAAAATTCCAAGCATAATTATAGATAGGAGCTATACGTAAATTTTCTAGATTTAGGTAATCAAATCGTTGTGTTTCACCATCTCCAATAGTAAATCCAGCAAAGTTGATTAGCGAATTAGAATACCCGTAAACTTCGTCCATTATGCGAGTTTCGTAATACGAATTAATCCCTTCGTCAAGCCAAGCTTCTTCAAATTCATTTGTAGCAATAAGACCCATAAAATATTGATGTCCAAACTCATGAATAGTTGTGAGCTCTGGAATTTTAATTCCCTCGGGCAAATATTTTACCGTGCCTACTGTTATCAGCATCGGATATTCCATTCCGCCGGCACCTAACCCATAAAGTGGCGGATCTATCACTGTAATAGATGGATATGGATACTGTCCTACATTTTTTTCAAAATAATCAATTGCAAATTTTAGCGCATCTATATGTCGCTTTATTTGCTTTTTATGCTCCTTTTGGTATAGAAATGTGATAGATGTTTCGTTCCATTTTTCATTGTAAACCATGTAATTAGGTGAAGCTGTCCATGCAAAATCAACAACATCGTTGGCTTTGAAGTGTAGTGTTTTGCTCGAATTGTTATTCTTTTTTTCGTCCCAAAGAATTCCGCTTCCTCCAACTACATAATTCTCTGGAACAGTGATTTTTACATTATAAACTCCGAAGTCGGCATAAAACTCAGAATGTGCATGGAACTGATGACAATTCCAAGCCCATTTACTCGAATCTTGCTTATTTTCAGGTTCATAGACACCTATTTTTGGAAACCATTGTGCTACGAAAAAATAATCTTTTGCATAACCTGTTCTGAACATTAATTTTGGAAGTTTTGCAGTAAAATGAATCTCAAATTTTACCGTAGAATCTGGCAAAATTCCTGTTTTGCTTTTTATTTTTACAACTGTTTCGTCTTGATTGTTTTTATCATCGGGTGATATAAATTGCTGATTATTAGTTAAATTCTCACCATTCGACAGCTTAATTTCGGAAATTTCTATGTATCCAGCATCTTCTTTAGTTGCCTCATTTACAAGTTCTTGCATAAAACTAGAATGCTTAGATTTGAAAGCATTCAAATATAAATGAAAATGAAATTCGTGCAATGTGTCGCGCGAAGTATTTGTCCAGATAAGGATTTCTTTTCCTTTAAGTATTTTGTTTTCAGTGTTTAAGCTGACTTCGATATCATAATTAGCAATACGATTGCTTTGAATTTGTTTTGTTTGAGAAGAAACAAAATCACTTGTAAATAAGAGAATTAGTAAAAAAAATGTATTTATTTTCATTCGCTTTGAAGTATATAAAACTATAACAATAATTATGCTTAGCGGAACTTTTTTTGCGTTAGATTTTAATTTCTACAAGTCCTTTGTTATTGTATTTCCTGCAAATTTATAAAAAAATCATTTGTTATCTCTATTCGTAGAATTTTTTTTGTACTTTGAGTTAGCTTAAATCGGTTATCTATTTGTTTTCCAACCATCCAAACTATTTCGTTTTTTGATTTTAGAATTAATTGTTTTTCTTTTTCAAAAAGTGAAATTTTTTTATCAATCAAAAAATCAGATATTTTTTTTCGCTTTTCCATGCCTAGCGGATAAAAATAATCGCCTGTTTTCCAATTTGTTATTTGAAGAGGAAATTCTAGTTTATCGAAATCTAAAAGCGCAATTTCTTGCTTCTTTTCCATTACAAAATCTTGTTTTTTTTCAAATTCGGAGAAAGTAAAATTTATTTCGTCTATTTTTAATTGCAAGCAATTTTTATCAATAAAAATATCTGTTTTTTGCGCATTTTCTTTCCTTTTGACTATAAATTCATTTCTATTTTTTAAAAGAATAAAATTTTCTGACAAAAATTCGCAGCCTGTTTGATTCGTAACTGATTCATAAATTTGTTCTAAATTATCGCTTTCAAATCCAAATTCTCTGATAAATTCAAACAAAAATGTTTTTGGAGCAGCTGTTTTGAGCAATTTGTCAATGTTTATTTTGTAAAGGTGATTTTCAAATATTACAATTTCTTTCCGTTTTTCTTCTATTTGTTGGTTGTAAATTTTTTCAACTTCCAATAAATTTTCAATACTTTTTAGCACATTTTGGCTATAAGCCGAGTTTATTTTTTCTAAACTGGGAATAATTTCATGCCGTATCTTGTTGCGCGCATATTTTACTGACGAGTTGCTGCTATCTTCGCGAAAATTTAACTTGTTTTCTTTTTGGTAACCAATTATTTCGTCTCTTGTTGCAAACAACAAAGGACGAATTAAATTGCCTATTTTGGCTTTAATTCCACTCAGTCCTTTTATTCCGGTCCCTCTACTCAAATTGATGTGAAACGTTTCTACTACATCGTTGGCATGATGTGCTAATGCAATGTATTTGAAGTCATTAGCTTGGTATATTTCTTGAAACCAATTATAGCGCAATTCGCGAGCAGCCATTTGTATCGAAATTTTTTTTTCGTTGGCGTAAGTTTTTGTTTGGAATGAAATTTTAAATAATTCAATTTTTTTTTCTTCGCAATAGCTGCTTACAAAGGCTTCATCGCCATCTGATTCTTGCCCGCGAAGGTTGAAATTGCAATGCGCAACAGCAAAATTGCAATTCATTTTTTGTAACAAATCAAGCAAGACCATCGAATCTATTCCACCGCTTACTGCAAGCAATATTTTGTCGGACGAGTCAAATAAATTGTGGTTGTGTATATATTTTTTTACTTTTTTTAACATGTGCTATTTCTTTTTTTTTGCAGCTTAGGGCTTCATTTTTCAGCAAATTTTGTTGATTTTGTACAAAAACGAAAGTGTGCTAAAGTAGCGTAAAATTTTTAATTTTTTAAAAAAAGTTAAACATTTCTTAATATTTAATTGCTTTTTTGCTTTGCCCGATTAAAAATTCTATATTTGCATTAAAATTTATATGCAAGCATATAAAAATAAGATAAAAACAAAGTTAATTTATATTTTAAGATAAAAATTACTAACTTTAAGTGCATTTATAAAGATGGAATCAGTTGATATTCGTGAAATTAATGAAAAAATACAAAAGGAAAGCGCTTTTGTAGATATGGTGAACATGGAAATGAATAAAGTGATTGTGGGACAAAAGCACCTGACAGAGAGCCTTTTAATAGGCTTGCTTACTGGAGGGCACATTTTATTGGAAGGTGTTCCCGGATTAGCTAAAACGTTGGCTATCAACACACTTGCGCAAGCCATTAGCGTTGATTTTAGTCGTATTCAATTTACACCAGACCTTTTGCCTGCTGACCTTTTAGGAACGATGATTTATTCGCAAAAAAAGGAAGAATTTGTTGTAAAAAAAGGACCTATTTTTACCAATTTTGTTCTTGCCGATGAAATAAATCGTGCTCCTGCTAAAGTACAATCCGCACTTTTAGAGGCAATGCAAGAAAAACAAGTTACTATTGGAGAGGTAACTTACAAACTCGAAGAGCCGTTTTTGGTTATGGCTACTCAAAACCCAATAGAGCAAGAAGGAACATATCCTTTGCCAGAAGCTCAAGTGGACAGATTTATGTTGAAAGTGATAATTACTTATCCTAAAAAAGAAGAGGAAAGAGAAATTATTAAGGCAAATTTAATGAAAAGTTTTCCAAAAGCAAATTCTGTAATTAAACCCGAAGATATTTTACGTGCTCGCGATGCAGTGAAAGAAGTATATATGGACGAAAAAATTCAGAAGTATATTGTTGATATTGTGTTTGCTACAAGAAATCCTGAAGAATATGGCTTGGCTAAATTCAAAGAACTTATCAATTTTGGAGGGTCGCCACGTGCAAGCATCAATTTGGCTAAAGCTGCTAAGGCTTACGCATTTATAAAGCGCAGAGGCTATGTATTGCCCGAAGATATTCGTGCAATAGCGCACGATGTATTGCGACACAGAATTGGATTAACTTATGAGGCTGAAGCTGAGAATATTACAAGCGAAGAAATCATTAGCGAAATTTTAAATGCAGTAGAAGTTCCTTAGACCATTTGGAGTGGTGTAAAAACTGAACTAATATATTGATTTAGAGTAAATTGAAGATTATTTATTTTCAATTTTTAATGATTCTTAAATTGATTTTAAAATGGCAGAAAATGCAAGCGAACTATTAAAAAAAGTACGCAAAATTGAAATAAAAACCAAAGGTTTATCGCGTGAAGTGTTTGCTGGCGAGTATCATACAGCATTCAAAGGGCGTGGTATGACTTTCAGCGAAGTGCGTGAATACCAATATGGCGACGATATTCGCAATATTGATTGGAACGTAACTGCACGCTACAAAAATCCTTTTGTGAAAGTTTTTGAAGAAGAACGCGAAATGACTGTTGTTCTGCTAATCGATGTTAGCGGCTCTGAAGATTTTGGTAGTAAGTTGATGTTTAAACGGGAGGTAGTAACTGAAATTGCTGCGACTCTATCATTTTCGGCTATCCAAAACAACGACAAAGTGGGCGTTATCTTTTTTTCCGATAAGATTGAAAAATTTATTCCGCCAAAAAAAGGAAAATCGCATATTCTTCACATTATTAGGGAATTAATTGATTTTACTCCCCAAAATAAGGGCACAAATATAGCTGAAGGTTTAAAATATTTTACCAATGTAATTAAGAAGCGTTGTACAGCTTTTTTGATTTCGGATTTTGAAGATGCTAATTACGAAAAAGCTTTGCAAATAGCAAGTTATAAACACGATTTGATTGCATTGAAAATTACCGACTTGCGCGAAATTGAACTTCCCGATATTGGTTTAGTGAAAATGAAACACTCTGAAAGTGGTGAATATCAATGGATTGATACGTCAAATGCTAAAGTTCGGAAGGAATTTAAAAAATATTATTTGAAGAAAAATGACGAACTGAAGACTATTTTGAAAAAGCGAGGTGTCAGTTTTGCCGAGTTATTTACTCACGAAGATTATGTTAAACCCTTGATGCAAATGTTTAAAAGTAGATAAAAAGATATGGTAAAAAAGATAATATTTTTAGGGATTTTTTATTTTGCTTTTTTTTCTGCAATTGCCCAAAAAATAGAAGTAAAAGCATTGCTTGACAGCAGCCAAATTGTAATAGGAAAGCAGGCGAAAATTAAGCTTCAGGCTAGTGTTTATGCGGTTCAGGCTATTAAATTTCCTCTTTTACAAGACTCTATTATAAAGGGTGTTGAAATTGTAGAAATTGGTGAAATTGATACAGTTTTTTCAAAAGCAAATTCTACTTATTTACTTTCGCAGGAAATTACAATAACTTCTTTTGATTCAGGTAGTTATTCTTTACCGCCTTTTGTTTTTCTTGCAAATAACAGAGATAGTTTGCGTACCAATGAGTTGCTTTTGACAGTAAAAACTATTGCGATAGATACCACCGAAAAATCGGTGAAAGATATTCACAGTGTTTACGATACGCCTTTGACTTTCAAAGAGTTCATTCACGAATATAAATATTGGTTGCTTGCTGGTATTTTATTACTAGCTGCTATTATTTTGCTTGTTTTGTATTATAAACGATGGCGTAAAAAGCCTTTAGAACAGGAAGTTGAAAAGCCAAAGAAAATTACTCTTCCGCATTTTATTGCAATTGAAAAACTAGAAAAGCTGAAGGCTGAAAAACTTTGGCAGTCGGGAAAAGTTAAGCAATATTATACTGAATTGACAGATATTTTGCGTGAATATATCGAAAATAGATATAAAATTAGCACTGCTGAGCAAACAAGCACAGAAACGATAGAGGCTTGTGAGAAAAATATTGGAATTCAGAGTGATAGAGTTAGTGAGTTGAAGCTTATTTTTTCTTTTGCCGATTTGGCTAAGTTTGCAAAATCGGAACCTTTGGCAGATGAAAATGATTTGGCATTTTCTAAGACACTTAATTTTGTTCAACAGACAAAAGAAGTGCAAATGGTTTCGGAAAATGTAAAAACTATAAATGCTTAAATTTGAAATATTTAGCATATTGTTAATGAATCAAATTTGATTTCAAAAAAAGAAGTTAAACTATGGAATTTTGGAATAGAATTACTTTTGCAAATCCCGAATTATTTTATATTTTATTGGTTTTGATACCAATGGCGGTTTATTATTTTTTCAAGCACTCGAGCTTGAAAGCCTCTGTTCGATTTTCGACATTAAAGCCGTTTGAGGGATTGACGAAAAGTTATAAGTTTTATTTGCGTTATGTGCTTGTTCTTTTGAGGCTTATGGCAATTATTGCGCTTGTTTTTGCTATTGCTCGCCCTCAATCGTTTGATAATTGGCAAAATGAAACTACGCAAGGTATTGATATAGTGCTTGCTTTGGATATTTCGAGCAGTATGCTTGCCGAAGATTTACGCCCTAACCGTTTAGAAGCGGCAAAAGAGGTTGCCATTAAATTTATTTCGGGAAGACCCCTCGATAGAATGGGATTGGTGGTTTTTAGTGGCGAAAGTTTTACACAAAGCCCTTTAACTACTGACCATGCGATACTTATCAATCTTTTTAAGAACATCGAAAGTGGAATGATTGAAGATGGAACTGCGATAGGAATGGGCTTGGCAAATGCCGTTAATCGCTTGAAAGACAGCGAGGCAATTAGCAAAGTTGTTATTTTACTTACCGATGGCGAGAATAATAGAGGAGACATTGCGCCACTTTCGGCGGCTGATATTGCAAAGACCTTTGGAATAAGGGTTTATACAATTGGAGTAGGAACAATTGGCACAGCGCCTTATCCGTTTCAAACGCCTTTTGGTATTCAGTACCAGCAAGTTGAAGTGAAAATTGATGAGAAATCGTTGAAAGAAATTTCGCAAATAACTGATGGAAAGTACTTTAGAGCAACAACTACTAAAGGTCTTGCCGATATTTACCAAGAGATAGATAAGCTTGAAAAATCGAAAATAGACGTAAAAGAATTTAGTAGCATAAAAGAAGAATTTCTAATTTTTGCGTTGCTTGCTTTTTTGTTTGTAGGTATCGAAATGGTAATGCGAAATACTATTTTGAGAAGTATTCCGTAATTTTTTAGGATTTGATTTTTCAAAAAAAATAAAACAAGTAAAATGAATATTTTTAGATTTCAAAATCCCGAAATGCTTTATTTTTGGGTATTAATTCCGGTTTTAGTTTTATTGTTTTGGTATGCTGAAAAAAGAAAAAAGCAGGCATTACAAAAATTTGGTGATTGGAATGTAATTATTCGACTTATGCCCAATTTGTCTAAAACACGGCCTATTTTTAAATTTGCTTTTATCATGTTGGCTCTTTTTTTCCTTATTTTGGCTTTGTCGCAGCCTCAATTTGGCTCAAAACTTAGAGAGGTTAAAAGACAAGGAGTTGAAATAATGATTGCCCTCGACGTTTCAAATAGCATGCTTTCGGAAGACATTACGCCTAATCGGCTATCTGCCTCAAAAAGAGCTATTTCAAAACTTGTGGACAAACTTAGGAACGATAAAATTGGTTTAATCGTTTTTGCTGGCGATGCTTATGTTCAGGTTCCTATTACAACCGATTACCGAGCTACAAAAATGTTTCTTAAAACCATAACTACCAATGTAGTACCAAAACAAGGAACCAATATCGCTTCTGCAATAGAGCTTGCTGCCAAGTCTTTTACAGCCGAGGAAGGCAAAACAAAAGCGATTATCATAATTACCGATGGTGAAGATCATGAGCAAAAAGCAATTGAAGCAGCTAAACTAGCTAAGGAACAAGCCATTAGAGTTTACACAATAGGAATGGGAGGCACAAAACCTATGCCTATTCCTATGGAAGAAGGCTCGAATGAGTTTAAAAAAGATATGAATGGAAGCATCGTTATGTCGAAGCTTAATGAGCAGATTTTGAAGCAAATAGCATTAGAAAGTGATGGCGTTTATGTGCGAGCAAATAATTCCAATGCAGGACTTGACCTTATTTTTGACGAAATTGATGCTTTGGATAAAATGGAGTTGGAATCAAGTATTTTCGATGATTATGAGGATAGATTTCAATATTTATTGGCAATTGTTTTGTTTATTTTAGTTTTTGATTTCTTTATTTTGGAAAGAAAAAATAAATTAACAAAAAATATCAATTTGTTTGATTAGATTTGCAAAATTCTTAAACTTAATAAATTCTATAAATTGGAGGTTAGTTTTTTTACTTGATAATTTTTATTATCATTTTAGTAAATTCTTTTAATTTCCAGGTATGAAAAATTTAACTAAATTTTAAAATGAATAGCACGAAATTTTACCTAAGCATTTTCTTTATTGTGGTACTTTCTAATTTGGGTTTTTCGCAATTGAGTAATGTTGAACTTGACGCTAAAGTAGCTCAAACACCAACTTTTGATGTGAAAGAGGTGTACGTTGGAAACAATTTGAAAAGTAGAAACGACAGTATTATAACTTTTGCCAAAAAGTATCTTGGTACACGTTATAGATACGGAGGCATGTCGCCAACTACAGGCTTTGATTGTTCTGGTTTTGTTAATTTTGTTTTTCTCAATTTTGGTGTAAAACTTCCACGTTCTTCGCGCGAGTTTGTTTCCATTGAAACAAAAGTGAAAAAAGAAGAATGTGAAGTAGGTGATATTCTGGTTTTTGCAGGCGGAAATCCTGCAAAACGACCCATAGGGCATGTGGCTATTGTTTCTTCTATTGCCAACAACGACATTGAGTTTATTCATGCTTCCACACGAAGTACTGATGGAGGAATAATTATTACAAAGCTCAGTGAAAGTGAGTATTACAAGAAACGGTTAGTTACAATTGTTAGAAAATAATTGATTTATTTTTTGCAATTACGTTTTATAATTTTCTATTATTATATGAATTGTTTAACTTAAATAATTCATTTTATACTATTTTTGTGTTTATTTTTTAGTGATTTTTTTTGTATTTTTGTTTTAAATAATTAATAATCAAATTTTTAAAATATATATTCTTCAAAATGAAAAACGTAGTATTGTTCGTATTATTCACTTTGTTTATTTCCAATTTATTCGCTCAAAGCGAACGCAAAGTAATTAGAGAAGGCAATGATTTTTACAACAAGAAAGAATTTGTGAAAGCCGAAACAAATTATATTAAAGCTTTAAATGCCAATGAAAATTCTTTTGAAGCAAAATATAATTTGGGAAATTCTCTTTACAAACAAAAAAAATATGCTCAGGCTGATTCTATTTTTACTCAAATAGCTTCTGAATTTGGAAAATATACAGAAAATGAGAAACTTTCTAAAACTGATTTGGCTAAAGTTTTTCATAATAAGGGCAATTCTTTACTCATGCAAAAGCAATATGCTGAGAGCATTAAGGCTTATAAAGAAGCTTTGCGTAGAAACCCGAACGACGAGAAAACTCGTTACAATTTGGCGTATGCTCAAAAAAAATTAGTTGAGCAACAACAGCAAAATCAGCAGAAAAAGAACGAAGATGGTGATGAAAATAACGAAAATAAGGACGATAAGGATAAGGACAAAGAGAAAAAAGACGATAAAAACAAGGATAATAAGGACAACAAAGATAAAAAAAACGAGGGAAATAATAAGGAAGATGACCAAGATGGTGATGGTATTCCGGATAAAACCGAAAAAGGAAACAATCCGAGCAAACCTCGTGATACTGATAAAGATGGAAAACCCGATTATCAAGATCAAGATGCTGATAACGATGATGTTCCAGATAATCAAGAGGCAGGTGAAAATCCTAAAAATCCCAAAGATACTGACAAAGATGGCGTTCCTGATTATAGAGATACCGATTCAGACAACGATGGTATTCCCGATAATAAAGAAAAACCAACTGTTCAACGTATTTCAAAAGAAGACGCTAAACGGATTTTAGAGGCTTTGGAAAATGATGAAAAAGATTTGCAGAAAAAATTAAAAGAACAAAATGCAAAAAAAGCGAAAGTTAAAAACGAAAAAGATTGGTAATTTTTAATTAACAGTCATTTTCTGTTTGCAATTATATCTGTTTTTTTATTTCTAGCTTTTAAAATTTTTACAATAAAAACAATATTGGTTTATAAAATAATTTATTTATGAAAAAAATTATTTCATTTATCTTGCTTTTTACGCTAAGCTTGTGGGCTTTTGCGCAAGATGTGAAATTCACTGCTAGGGCTAATGAAGTGGTAGAGTTGAATGAACAATTTCGACTTACTTTTACTGTAAATGCTCAGCCTTCGGGTTTTAAGGCTCCTGATTTGGGTGCTTTTAATTTTTCGGGTCCAAGTACTTCGCAATCAAGTAGTTTTCAGATGATAAATGGGAAAACTCAGCAGAGTTTTGAATTTTCGTATGTGTTTTTTATGATGCCAAAAAAAACCGGAAAATTTACTATTGGCGCAGCACAAGTTACCGTTGGAGGCAAATCATATCAGACAAGTCCTATTACTATTGAAGTAGTTAGTGGTTCGTCAGGAAATTCTACTTCTGGAAGTACTTCTAATACAGGGAATAATACAAATTCTAATACAACTTCGGGTACAGAAACTGGTGATGTGTTTGTGGTTTTGAATTTAAGCAAAAACTCTGTTTATCAAGGAGAACACTTAGTTGCATCGGCTCAAATTTATACGCGCGAAACACTTCGTGGGTTTAATGATATAAAACTGCCTTCTTATCAAGGTTTTTGGTCGCAGGAAATTCCAACAGCTAATAATATTCAGTTGCAACGCACCAATTATAATGGAAAAGTATATGATATGGGTGTTTTGCACAAATCGCTTCTTTTTCCACAACAATCGGGAAGCATTTCGATTGACCCTATTCAGTTAGAGGCAATTGTGAGAAAAGTGGTTGATCGCCGTTCGTTTTGGGGACCTACTTATGATGATGTGATTGTTAAAATAAAAAGTGCCGTAAAAAAAGTAACTGTAAAGCCGCTTCCGGCAGGCAAGCCTGAAAGCTTCAATGGTGCAGTTGGAAGTTTTGAATTTTCGGCAAAATTTGACAAAACAGAGCTTAAAGCCAATGATGCTGCAAAACTTACAATTACAATTTCGGGTAATGGAAATTTGAAATTAATTGACCCTTTGAAAGTTAACTTTCCTCCAGATTTTGAACTTTATGACCCTCAAATTCAGAGTGATATTAAAAATACTGCCGATGGCGCAAAAGGCACTACTACCATTGAATATCTTGTTATTCCACGTACTGCTGGTAAATTTACTGTTCCAGCAATTGAATTTTCGTATTTTGACCCTCAAAAGGGAATTTATGTAACAAAAAATTCGGGCGATTTTAATTTTACTATTCAAAAATCTGACGATGATGGTTCTGGAACTCAAGAGGCAATTAGTTTTACCAAAAAAGATATTCAAATGATGGGTAATGATATTCGCCATATAAAAGAGAGTAGGTTTGATATAGCAAAAGCTGGAAGTGCTTTTTATGGAACACTCAAGTTTTATTTGTCGTATGTTATTTTACTTGGTTTATTTTTGGTGATTTTTGTGCTTCGTCGCAAGCAAATTCAGCGAAATTCAGATGTTGTGAGTTTGAAAAATCGGAGGGCGAATAAAGTGTCGCAAAAAAGACTAAAATTGGCAAATCAATTTTTGAAAGAAAATAAAAAAGAGGCATTTTATGATGAAATTTTATTGGCAATGTGGGGTTATGTGAGCAATAAGCTTAATATTCCGCAAGCTCAACTTTCGAGAGATAATATCTTGGAAACATTTAAAAATAAAAGTATAGAGGAAAGTTTATTGGTAAAATTTATTAAAGTTCTTGATGAGTGCGAATTTGCAAAATACTCACCTGCTGGACAAGCCGATATGCAGCAAGTTTATAAAGATGCAAGTGAGGTAATTTTGGCAATGGAGCAACGCATGTAGATATTATTTTTTTTGATTATAACGTAGGGAAATGGTTGATTTTGTAGCAATTGATGTAGAAACAGCGCAAGGCAAGCGGTGGAGTATTTGCCAAATAGGAATGGTAAAAGTGGAGAATGGTCTAATTACAGGAACTTACGATAAATTGGTGCAACCTCCTGGAAATGAGTATTTTTATAGGAATACTCAAATACATGGAATTGAGCCATTTGATACGGTAAAGTCGCCATTTTTTTATCAACTTTGGGGTGAAATAAGCGCATTTATTGGCGATAAATTGTTGGTAGCGCATAACGCGGCTTTTGACATGGATTGCTTGCGCAAAACGCTGGATTTCTACAATTTAGATATTCCTGATTTTAAATCGGAATGCACATACAAGCGTACAGGTTTAAAATTGAATTTGGCTTGTAAGCAATATGGTGTAAAGCTTGATAATCACCATAATGCGTTGGCTGATTCTATGGCTTGTGCTCAATTATTTTTAAAATTAAATCGCGAATAACTATAACAAAAATGTGATATTTGATTTTAATTTATTGATAAATAGATTTTTATAGACAGACAAACTAATAACAAAATATATAATTTAAAGAATACACATGAAAAAGATAGTTTTATTATTTTTCGTATTACTTTCGGTTTTTCAAATTAATGCCAGTGAAGCATTGCAAGATTCAATAAAGAAGGCAAATAAGCTTTATTTGGCTAAAAATTTTGAAGCTTCAGCCAAAACTTATAATTCGATTGTGAAGCTTGGTTATGAATCGCCAGAACTGTATTATAACTTGGGAAATGCTTATTATAAAGCAAATAAGATTGCTTTAGCGATAGTAAATTATGAGCGTGCTTTGAAATTGAAACCTAGTTTTGATGATGCGCGCTATAACTTAGATATGGCAAATAAGCTAATAATAGATAAAATAGAAATTGTGCCAGAATTTTTTCTAACTACTTGGTTCAAAGCTATTATTTTGATGTTTAGTTTCGACACTTGGGCATATTTGAGCGTATTTTTATTTTTGCTTTGCTTGCTTTTTTTGGGTATTTATTTCTTTTCTAAATTACTTTCTTTTCGTAAATTTTCATTTTTCTTTGCTTTTTTCTTGCTTTTGATGGCAATTTTATCTTTTGTTTTTGCACGCAAGCAACATTATTATCAGGTGGAAACAAAATACGCCATTATTTACGAAACTACTGTTACCCTCAAAAGCTCACCATCTGAAAGCGGGACAAATATTTTCCCTTTGCATGAAGGTACTAAAGTGCAAATGCTTGAAAATATTGGCGAATGGACTCAGGTAAAAGTTGCTGATGGAAAGCAAGCTTGGCTAAAAAAAGAAAGCATTTTGGAAATTTAATTTGGGAGTAATTGAATATTTTATTTTTTGTGCCTTAATTTGATTTAAAATTATTTTACATGTCGATAGCAGAAAATATTTTAGAATTTAAGGGTAAGTTACCCCAAAATGTGCTGTTAGTAGCTGTTTCAAAGACAAAGCCTAACGAAGATTTGTTAGAGGCTTATCGAGCTGGGCAGCGTGTTTTTGGAGAAAATAAAATACAAGAACTTATAAAAAAATATGATGAATTGCCGAAAGATATTAGCTGGCATTTTATTGGTCATTTGCAAACGAATAAAGTAAAGTACCTTGTGCCGTTTGTTGATTTGATTCATGCAGTTGATAGTTTGAAACTGTTGGAAACTATAAATAAAGAGGCAAAAAAAATAAATCGGAAAATTTCTTGCTTGCTTCAATTATATATAGCCGATGAAGATACCAAGTTTGGTCTTGATTTTGAGGAATTAAGAACTATTTTATCTTCCGAGTTTTATAAAGAATTGCAAACAGACCAAAATGCGGGAGTTCAAATTGCAGGTTTGATGGGAATGGCTACTTATACTTATGATAATGAACAAATTAATTCTGAATTTGCCTATCTTAAAAACTGCTTTGATAAATTAAAATCAGAGTTTTTTAACGACGATGATAATTTCAAAGAACTCTCGATGGGTATGTCTGGCGATTATGAAATTGCTATAAATCAAGGTAGTACAATGGTTAGAATTGGGAGCACTATTTTTGGAGAACGCAATTATAAAAAAATATGAGAAGAGATACTGAAGGAAATAATAGCGAAAAATATTTTTTTGTTTTAAAGCAATTTTTTTTCGATTACTTGAAAGCGTTAAATTTTCACTTTCCTTATATTCATTTTTTTGTTGCCGCTATTTTGATATTAAATTCTTGTGTATTAAATACTTCGACCAATAATTCCGCTAGATTTGACGATTCTCTTTCCGATGCTTTTTTAGATACAACTGATTATGCAAATTTGGCAATTTCGAAAGATTCTGTTGATATTGAACTTATTAGATTGATTCGCGAAAAAGATAAATTTTCGGAGAAAAAATTTACCGAAAATGTTAAAATTCTTATTGAAAAAGGTGCAAATCCAAATAAAAATATTGAAGAAACCTGGATTTCACGTAGATATGTAAGCTATATTCCTATAGTTAAGAACTTTATTAAGCGAAAATATAACTCTGGAGTTAGCTACACTACTGCTTTTCATGTGGCAGTGAAAGATGAAAATATAAAATTGGTACAGCTTTTTTTCGATTTAGGTTTTTCTTGCAACGTTCCTAGCAGAGATGAAATTTTCCCAATAGATTTAGCATTGAAAAACAATGATTTAGATATGATTGATTTGCTTTTAGAAAAGCAAGTTAATTTGAAAAATGCAAATTTGGCTTTTTCTGAAAATACCGATTTAATTATAAAATTAGTTAAATTAGGAGCTAATCCTAAACGAATTGATATAAATTATGCCCTTGAAAAACCAGAAGACTTAAAAAAACTTCTAACCCTAAAACCCGATTTATCAAGTGCTGAGTTAAAGTTCGACATTTTGTTTAAAAATGATGATGTCTTTAATTTATTGTTAGATAATGGTTTAGACCCAAATATCAAAGGAGCATTTCCTTTTACCTGCAATTTGCTATACGGTGCTATTGAGTACGGAACATTGGCACAAGTAAAAAAAGTAGTTCAAAAAGGAGGTAATTATAATACTGACTGCGCAATGCAATTTTACGCATCGCCGATAATTGCTTCAATAAGAGTGCAAGATACCACCAAAATAGCCTACTTTATAGAATTGGGCTTACGTGTGAATAGCAGCGATTGGAAAGGGGATACTCCTCTAAAAGAAGCTATTACAATGAATAATGATTTTATAATTACTTTTTTGATTCGCAAAGGGGCAAATGTAAATCAAGTTATTGACAGCGAAACTCCAATAATTTTTGCGGTAAAAACCGAAAAATACATAGCTGCTGAAGTTTTGATAGAAAACAAAGCTGATGTGAATAAAATTGACAACCAAAATAAAACTTGTTTGGTGTATGCCATTGAAGCTAATGATTTGGCTATGACTCGGTTACTTTTAGAAAATGGCGCAAATAGTCAGATAAAATATCAAGAAAAAACACTTGCTGATTATGCTCTACAATGTGGTGCTAGTTCTAAAATTATTCAGCTTTTGAGATAATAGAATATTGATAATTTTAATAAAATATACAGTTAATTATAATGTGGATAGTAGATATTTTTAAACAAACACTAATGATTACTGCCTTTGTATTGGTAGTAATGTTGATTATTGAATATATTAACACACAATCGCATGGATCGTGGAGCAAGCCTTTTCAAAAATCAAAATTTTTACAAATTTTATTTGCTACTTTTATGGGTATAACTCCTGGGTGTTTAGGTACTTACACAGTTGTTTCGCTTTATACTCACAATATTGTAAATTTTGGTGCTTTGATTGCCGCTTTGATTGCAACTACTGGCGACGAGGCTTTTCTCATGCTTACTTTATTTCCCGAAACTGCACTTTGGTTGAACTTAGGTTTGTTTGCAATTGCAATTGCTTCGGGGCTTGTTGTGAATTTATTTATTCGCAAAAATAACTTAGATGAAACGCAAGAGTCTCATTTTCAATTACATGATAAACATATAGAGTGTAAACCTTTTCAGCCCGATATTATTTTGAAGCAACTTAAAAACATTACTTTTTTGCGAGCGGTTTTGATGTTTGTTTTGGGGCTTTTTATTTTTAGCCTTTTAGTTACCGATGAGCATGGAGGAACACACAAACATTCTGATAATGAAAATGCTACCGATGTTGAACAGCATTCAGACGCGCATAGCGAGCACGAAGGGCATGAGCATGAAGTTATTGATATTCATAAAGAAAAAGCAACAGTTTTGTTTGATGATAACCATGAACACCCAAAATGGATTACTTTTTCGTTTGGATTATTGGCTATTTTTGCTTTTTTTATTGTTTCAACTGTTCCTGAACACTTTTTGGAACATCATATTTGGAAACATGTAATTAAAGTTCATTTTCTTAAAATATTTTTATGGACTTTGGGGGCACTTTTATTTGTACATTATGTAGAGGAATTTATCGATGTAAGTAGTTGGGTACAAGATAATTTGTTTGTTATTCTCGTAGCTGCTGTTCTCATTGGATTTATTCCCGAATCGGGACCTCACATGATTTTTGTAAGCATGTTTGCTGCCGGAACTATTCCTTTGAGCATTCTTTTGGCAAGCTCTATTTCGCAAGATGGGCATGGCGCTTTGCCTCTTTTGGCTGAATCGAAGAAGAGTTTTCTTGTAGCTAAATTGATAAAAGGAATTCTTGCTTTAGCGATAGGATATATAGGTATTACTTTTTTTTAGAAAAATAGTATAATTTTAATGCAAAAAAAATACTATTTAAAATTTTGAAAATTTAAAAGGTTGTATAAAAAATAGTTTTATACAACCTTTCATTTTTAATAAAATTAGAAGCACTAAATTTACGTGCAGTTTACTTAATTTTTTTTTATTCAACCTTTGTTATTTTTAGCATATTTGTTGTTCTTGTTATGCTCAAAGGAGTGCTACTTACATGAATAACCATGTCGCCTTCTTTCACTAAGCCTTTCTCTTTTAGTATTTCAATCGAATTTGCAATTGCAGCATCTATGTGGTTGAAATTATTAAAATAAAAAGCTCTAACGCCCCAAAGTAATGACATTGAACTAATTAACTCAGGGTGATTTGTAAAAGCAAAAATTTCGGCTTTGGGGCGATAGCCCGAAATACGGTAAGCCGTTTTTCCTTTGTCAGTAAAAGTTATAATTGCCTTAGCACCAATGCGTTCTGCCATAATTGAGGCACTGTAACAGATTGAATCTGAAATAAAACGCTCATCGCCAGGCTTTGGAGGCAAACCTCTATTGTATTGATAGCGTGTTTTTTCGGTATGTTCTATGATTTTGTGCATGCTTTCAATTACTTCTACCGGAAAACGCCCAACCGAGGTTTCTCCGCTAAGCATCAGAGTATCAACACCTGCCAAAACAGCATTTGCCACATCACTAGCTTCGGCACGTGTAGGACGAAAATTAGTAATCATGCTTTCCATCATTTGAGTTGCAATAATTACAGGGCGAGATGCATCAATACAACGCTCTACTATTTCACGTTGAAGCATTGGAACTTCTTGAAAATCAATTTCTACACCCAAGTCGCCACGTGCTACCATAATCGCATCGGACTCTCTGATTATTTCATCGAGGTTTTTGATTGCCTCTGGTTTTTCAATTTTTGCTATTACACGTACATTTTTCTTTTTGCGTTTAATCATCTGTTTCAGCTCTATCACATCGCTGGCTTGGCGCACAAACGAAAGAGCCAACCAATCGACATTATGCTCAAGTGCAAAATTAGCATCTTCAATATCTTTTTCGGTTAAGCTAGGAAGTGAAATTTTCGTATTTGGCAAATTAACTCCTTTTTTTGAAGAAAGTTTTCCTCCATAAATTACTCTTGCTTTTACCGAATCTTTTCCATTACTTTCGGTTACTTCTAATTTCAATTTTCCATCGTCGATTAAAACAACATCGCCTTTGGCTACGTCTTTTGGGAAGTCTTCGTAACTAAGATATAATTTTTTTGCAGTTCCAATACATTCTTTTGTAACAAATTCGACTATATCGCCATCATTTAAAATAACTTCGTTGTCTTTTACTTCGCCTATTCTCAATTTGGGACCTTGTAAATCGGCAAGTATTGCAACATTGATACCAAGCTCTGCATTAAGTTCTCTAATTATCTTAATTTTAGTTGCTTGCGATTCGTGCACATCGTGCGAAAGGTTAATTCTGCAAACATCTACACCTGCTAGAAACATTTTTCGTAGCACTTCTTTGTCGCTCGATTTGGGACCAATTGTGGCAATAATTTTAGTTTTTGAATCGTCTAATTTCATAAATGAGTGAATAAATTATTCTTAATTTTGAAAGTTTTAGCTTTTAATAATTTTGATTTTCTTGAATAAAAAAGCTTATTTAATTTATTAATCATGCTTTTTTTATACAAGTTTATTTTTTTTGTTGTAAAGTAGAATTTTTTTATTTTATTTTCTATTTTTACCAGCTTATTTTTTAAAATTATAGTTTTAAAATTTTAAAAAAGTGCTAGTAATTTTTTGAAAAATAGATAATTAGCTGTTGATTACACCTGAGCCTATAAGTTCGTCTTCTTTGTACCATGCAGCAAATTGCCCTGCTGCAATGCCACGTTGTGGTTCTTCAAATAAAATATACATGCCTTCGTTTTTTCTAAAAAGCTTGGCTTTTTGAAGTGGTTGCCGATAACGAATACGTACCATAAATTCTTGATTATCATCTTCTTTCATTTCAAAATCTGGACGAACCCAGTGAAGCTCGCTTTGGTCAATAAATAAACCTGTTCGGTAAAGACCGCTATGTTCTTGACCTTGACCTACATAAACCACATTTTGCTCTACATTAGTAGCTATCACAAAAAGCGGCTCAACTTTTCCGCCCACACCTAAACCTTTGCGTTGACCTATTGTAAAATAGTGAGCACCATTATGTTTACCAACTATTTGTCCATCTTTGGGCATATAAATATAATCAACGGTAAGCGTTTTAAGTTCGCACGACGAAAATTTCTTATTCAGTTGAATATTAATTTTTTCAGAATAGTAATTTTTGTCTATTTCAATAATATTTCCCTCTTTTGGTTTTAGTTTTTGTTGTAAAAAAACTGGTAAATCAACTTTGCCTACAAAACAAATACCTTGCGAATCTTTCTTTTCGGCAGAAGCCAATTTTAACTCGGCAGCAATTCGCCTTACTTCTGGCTTTACAATATCGCCTATCGGAAAAAGGGCTTTTTCTAATTGCCACTGCGAAAGTTGGCACAAAAAGTATGATTGATCCTTGTTTTGGTCAGTTCCAGCAAGCAAGCGATACGTTTTTTTACCATTTACTTCTATCGTTTCTTTGCGTGCATAATGCCCTGTTGCAACAAATTCGGCACCAAGTTCAAGAGCTTTTTCCATGAAAACATCAAATTTTACTTCTCGGTTGCAAAGCACATCGGGGTTTGGAGTCCTTCCTTTTTCATATTCCGAGAACATATAATCAACCACGCGCTTTTTATATTCTTCGCTCAAATCGACTGTGTGAAAGGGAATATTTAACCGTCGAGCAACTAATTCGGCATAGATTAAATCATCGCTCCATGAGCAATTGCTTGATAATGTTACACTTTTATCGTGCCAATTAATCATAAAAAGCGCAATTACTTCGTGCCCTTCTTGCTTTAGAACGTGGGCAGCCACGCTTGAATCAACGCCTCCAGATAAGCCAATTACTACTTTTGCCATTCTTGAAAATATTCGGTTATGTAAACTTCTAACAAAATGAAAAGTTTCATTATTTTGATTTTTTTATGTCGCAAAATTACTCAATTCTATCTATCCGAGCTACTTTTTTTTCTATTTTTTTCAAAAAATATAATTTATGATTTATATTTTTTATCGTTTTTAAAATTTAAAGTTTTATCAATCAATATTTTAGATACTTTTGTCCTTTTTTTATTCTCTTTATTTTAGGCACTTAAACTTTAAAACAAAAGGAATCCATTTTTTGTTTTAAGTTTATTTTTTTAACTTGCATATTATTTATATTATCAATTTTTTTAGTATATTTGAAAATTCGTTTTTGAGCATAAAAAACAATTTTACGTAATTTAATTAGTTAATTTATAGTAAGTTAAATATGGAAATGTTAAGCAATAATATAGTTATAGTAGGAATAGGCTTAATTTTAGCTTATTTAATTACAAAATTTGTAGTCAAAACGTTAATTAGAATAGTACTTTTGGTAGTTGTTGTTCTTGCAACGTTTTATTTATTGTACCATTTTAACATAGATTTGCCTCCAGCAATCGAAAATACAATGGAATCAATCGATAGCAAACTTTAGCTATTTTTTTATTGAAAAAAATAATTTTAGAAACACGATGAAATTATCTAAAATTAAGAAGAAATTCTTGATGTATATTTTAGTTTAGGAAATAGTTTATTTCTATAAATTCAGGCATTTGAGCATAGTCAATGACATGCTTAAGCAATTTAATTGATATGAGAAAAACTAAATACGTTATACTTTTTTTTATCATTTTCCTTAGTTTTCACAGAGTTATTGGGCAAGATGAAAGCAGTAATAACAAATTGAAGACCTTGTTGATTTATAATTTTACAAAATATATCAACTGGCCTACATCATACAAAACCGGAAATTTTATTATTGCTGTACTTGGAGATGATAAAATAACGCCTGAGCTGAAAAAAATGCTCAATGCTAAACTTTGCGGCGACCAACAAATTGAAATAAGGGAATATCCTATGGTTGAGCATATTACAAAATGTCATATTTTGTATATTCCAACAGCAAGTAGCAATTTATTGCCAAAAGTTATGAATGCTGTTCAGGGCAAAAGCATTTTGATTATTACAGAAAAAAACGGACTTATTAACGATGGTGCTTGCATCAATTTTGTGCAAACAGCAACTGGAAAAATTGGGTTTGAGTTGAATATGAAAGAAACCGAAAATAGAAGTTTGAACGTAAACAATACGCTTAGTAATCAGATGGCTAGCCGAGTCGTTAATTAGTGTTTGTGTTACGGAAAAAAAGACTAAATTATATTCTATTTTTTTAGTATAAAATTGATAGTCTAAATTATTTAGTTATAATTTTTTTGATATTTGAAGAGCTATAAATAAAAAATAAAAGCATGAAATTGAAGATTACTCTTGCAAAAAAATTAGCCTTAGGCTATGTTATTATTTTATCACTTGTGTTACTTACAGGCATAATGATATATAGTACATTACGCAAAAATAAAAAAATAACAGAAGATTTGATTAACGTAACAGCACCTTCGTTTTATAATATAAACAACTTGTATGTGTTGATTAACAATTCTAAAATGTTAATCAAAAACTGGGTTTTGATTGATAAACTCGACAATACAACTGGCAAGCGAGAGTTAAAAGATTTATCTTTAAATTATTACGATGTCAAAGAAGCACTTGATACGCTTTCCTCTAAATGGGAACCTGCCGAGGTTGAAAAATACACACAAATTACAAAACTTATCGAGGACAGTCTTTTTGTTTTTCACACAAAAATCATGAACGATTTGAAAAACTTTGAAGATTATAATGATGATACCAAAATGATGACCAATTCGATGTTGGTTGAAGAAGAAGGAGAAGTTATTATTCTGACTGATAAGATTTTGATGCAACTTGGTATGTTGCTCAAAGATTCGCAAAAAAAATCTAAAGAAAGTAATATTGCTATGATAGAAGCCTTTGATGCTTTGTCGAAGGATTTAGAAATATCACGCATTTTTGTAATTCTTTTAGGATTTACAATTGCTTTTCTTACAATAAAAAGCATAGTTAATCCAATTAATAGGCTAAAATTCACTCTTTTAGATATGTCGAAAGGTATTTTGCCTCCCATCAACGAGCATAAACGCAACGATGAAATCGGCGAAATGACAGAAGCCCTAAACGAACATGTTTTGGCTCTCAAACGAACATCTGAATTTGCCAAAGAAATAGGAACGGGAAATTTTCAAACTGATTTTGAGCCACTTGGTGAAAGCGACATTTTGGGAAATGCTTTGATTGATATGCGCACAAACCTAAAAGATGCAAATAGAAATGAAAGTATTAGAAAAAAAGAAGACGACCAACGAAATTGGGGAACGCGTGGATTGGCTATGTTTGGTGATATTTTAAGAAAAAACAACGACAATATTAACGAACTCTCTTACGACATAATAAGTAATCTGGTAAAATATCTCAATGCAAATCAAGGAGGAGTTTTTATTATCGAAAACGAAAATAGCTACAATGCCAAAGACATTGAATTGCACATGACGGCTTCTTACGCTTACGATCGTCGCAAATTTGCTGATAGAATTATTCGTTATGGCGAAGGGCTTATTGGTACTTGTTACGTCGAAAAACATACCATTTACATGACCGAAATTCCCGATTCTTATTTGCACGTAACCTCAGGATTAGGAAAAGCAAACCCGCGATATTTGCTTATCGTGCCACTTATGGTAAACGACAATGTATATGGCGTGGTCGAAATTGCATCGTTCTATAAATTTGAAAAATACCTCATCGAATTTACTGAAAAAGTAGCAGAAAGCATCGCTACAACCATTTCGAGCGTTAAAATTAACACGCGAACAGCCCGTTTGCTCGAAGAATCGAAAATGCAAGGCGAGCAACTTATTCAGCAAGAAGAAGAAATGCGGCAAAATCTTGAAGAACTTCAAGCAACGCAAGAAGAATCGCACAGAAAACTGAGAGAATTACAAAACCAGCTCGACCAAATTAATGATTATATTGGCGTTTATGAGCTTGATTTTGAAGGAAATATAACTTATGTAAACGATTATTTTGCAGAGCTGTTTGAGTTAGAATCTTACGATATGATTCACTCAAATGTAAGTATTGTTATTCCTTCTGAAAAAGAATTGAAGACTTTTATGGAAAGTTTCGACGATTTCTCAAAAGGCATTCGTAGAAGTGGTAAACGCATTTATACGCATGGCGAAAATATTTATAAAATGCTTGAAAGTTATATCCCGAAACGCAACGAATATGGTGATTTTGAGAGGGTTATGGTATTTTCGATAAAAGAAGAAGAAATCAAATAAGTAAAGAAATTGTTAAATATTAAAATTTCTCTTCATTTTATTTTATAAATTGAAACTTTATTTGTACGTTTGCTTTCAGATTTTAATTTTTAAAGCATCTATATTTCTAATATGTAATTCTTTTTTACTAATAATTAGAAATTTATTTTTGAATAAAAGCAAAATTAATATATGAACTTTTTCTCTAACTATTTTTTCTATTTTTTTTGGACAATACTGAAAAACCGGGATTGATAGAAAATCTATTGTATAAAGAAATTTTAAATCTCGGTTCTAAGCCGAGATTTTTTTTTTATTTTTTGCACAATCGTAAAAAGATTAAAATTTAAAATTGCGCATAATCCACGCACTTTATCAAAATTATAGTATAAAATTGTATTATTAAAATTTAAGAAATAAAAAATGAAACCAAAAAAAATTGCAATACAAGGAGTAGTTGGGTCTTTTCATGAAATGGCTGCTTATAAATATTTTGGTAAAAATATTAAAACCATCGAATGCGATTCATTCAAATTACTTTGCGAAAAACTAGCTATCGACGAAGCTGATTTTGCAGTAATGGCTATCGAAAATACGATTGCAGGAAGTTTATTAACCAATTATGCTCTTCTTAAAGAATACAATTTTAAAATTATAGGCGAAATTTATTTGCACATCGAAATGAGTTTGATAGTAAATAAAGGCGTGAAACACAGTGATATAGAAATAATTCATTCGCACCCCATTGCCTTAAAACAATGCGAGGATTATTTAGAACGATTTGAAAATGTGAAGGTTATACAAACTGCCGACACTGCCGAATCGGCTAAACATATTCTCGAAAAAGGGTTAATGAATACTGCTGCAATAGCAAGTGCTTATTCTGCAGAAATTTATGACATGCAAATTTTAGATAGAGGAATTGAAACGAACAAGCGTAATTTTACCCGTTTTCTTATTTTGAGCAAAAATGCAGAAACTTTGCAACCCGTAAATAAAGCTTCCATTTGCTTCGAGTTGCGGCATCAAGTTGGTGCATTGGCTGATGTTTTGCTTATTATGAAGGATTATGAAATTAATATGACCAAGATACAATCTGTTCCAATCCTCGGAAAGCCTTATGAATACTCGTTTTATGTAGATTTGGAGTGGAAAAATAATGCAAATTACGAAAAGGCAATACATTATATTCTCAAATCTGTCGCCACACTTTCCATTTTGGGCGAATACGAAAAAGGTGCTTTCCATCAATCGGCAACCTTTAAACTTAATGAGTAAAATTATAAAAAAATATTAATTCTTTGAAAAAAGTCATGATAATAAAACAAGCAGAAAAACTTAATTTTGTGTCGGAATATTATTTTTCGATAAAACTTCAAGAAATAGCAAAACTCAATGCCGAAGGTAAAAACATAATTAATCTTGGAATTGGGAGTCCCGACTTGATGCCTTCCGAAAATATAATTAAAGAATTGTATTTGAGTTCATTGCAGGAAAATTCACACGCATATCAAAGCTACAAAGGTACAGATTTTTTGCGCAAAGAAATAGCTAATTTCTATAAAAAAACGTATGCAGTAGAACTTGATTTTGCCACCGAAATACTTCCTTTGATGGGCTCAAAAGAAGGGATAATGCACATTTCCATGTCGTTTTTAAATACTGGCGACCTTGTTTTAGTGCCCAATCCGGGTTATCCAACTTACACTTCGGTTAGTAATTTGGCAGGAGCACAAATCTGTTACTACAACTTGAGAGAAGACAAAAATTGGGATATTGACTTTGAAGAACTCGAAAAATCTGATTTAGACAAAGTTAAAATAATGTGGATAAATTATCCGCACATGCCTACGGGAGCTACTATTGCCGACGAAAGTTATATTAAATTAATTGAATTGGCAAAAAAACATCATTTTTTGATAGTAAATGACAACCCATATAGCCTTATTTTGAACGGAAAGCCTAAAAGTATTTTGGTTTACGAAGGCGCAAAAGAAGTTGCTCTCGAATTAAATTCGCTCAGTAAATCGCACAACATGGCAGGCTGGCGAATTGGCTGGGTTTCAGGCGCAAGCGATTACATTTCTACTATCCTCAAATTCAAAAGTAATATGGATTCAGGAATGTTTTTGCCTTTGCAAAAAGCGGCTGCTGAAGCACTTGCAAACTCAGACTCACTGGTGCGGCAAAATAATGAAATTTATGCACAACGCCGTGCATTGGTTTTCGAAATTTTTGATTTATTAAATTGCAAATACTCTGAAAACCAATCGGGTTTGTTTATTTGGGCAAAACTACCCGATAATATTTCGAGCTCTGAAATTTTAGTTGAGCAGTTACTTCAAAATGCCGGAGTTTTTATTACACCGGGATTTATTTTTGGCTCAAATGGTGAACGTTTTGTTCGCATTTCGCTTACCTCAAAACCAGAAGTTTTTAGGCAAGCAAAACAACGAATTGAAACATTTTTTGCTAAAAAGTAAAATTATATTTAACTATAAATTTTGAGTAATTTTAAAGTTTCATATAAAAAAAAAGATAAATTTTTGTAAAATGAATATAACAGTAGTAGGTTTAGGTTTAATAGGCGGCTCTTTAGCTTTGGCACTCAGAGGATTTCAAACTCACATGATAGGAGTTGATAAAAGCCCAGAGCATTGTCAAATGGCTTTGGAACTTGGAATTATAGATGTAGTTTTGAACCTCGAAGAAGCTGTGAAAATTGCTGATTTAATAATTTTGGCTATTCCGGTTGATGCGGCTCGTAATACGTTATCGCTTATTTTGGATTTAATTCCCTCTAAAGCTGTTGTGGTGGATATGGGTTCTACAAAATCGGGAATCTGCCAAAACGTGCGAAATCATTCAAAAAGAGCAAATTATGTTGCTTCTCACCCCATTGCAGGTACAGAATATAGTGGACCTAAAGCAGCATTTAGTTCTCTTTTTAATGGAAAGACAACTATTATTTGCGAAAAAGAATTAAGTGCTGATTTTGCTCTCAAGATGGTGGAGGAGATGTATAAACTATTGAATATGAAAGTAGTATATATGAAACCTGATGAGCATGACTTACATGTAGCTTATGTTTCGCATCTTTCTCATATTTCGTCGTTTACCTTAGGACTTACTGTTTTGGACATCGAGAAAAATGAAAAAAATATACTTGACCTTGCCGGTAGCGGTTTTGCTTCAACTGTCAGATTAGCAAAGAGTTCTCCAGAAATGTGGAATCCTATTTTTATGCAAAATAAAGTACACTTGAGTAATGCGTTAGCTGCTTACATTAAGCGACTTACCGAGTTTAAGGAGAGTATGGAAAATGGAGAAACAGCTAAATTGTTTGATTTGATGAAAGAAGCAAACAAAATAGGTAGAATTATTAAATCGTAAATAGCAGATAATTAAATTGCTAATAGCTTAAATTCTAAATTATAATTTGATAAATTTTAAATTGTTCTATTGTTATTTTATCATGACAATTATAAAATATTGAATTTTAGATTTTTATGTAGAACAATGAATAGATGCTTTTTAATAAAGGAAAATTAACTATAATAAAATATAACTAAATTGATTTTTAATCAATTATTAAAATAAAAAAGATGGGATTAGACTTAAAAATTGAGAATATCGATAATAATTTGCAAAATGCAAAATGGCCTATTTTAATTTCTGGACCTTGCAGCGCCGAAAGCGAGCAACAGATGCTTAGTACTGCTATTCAATTAGCTGAAACAGGCAAAGTTAGCTATTTCAGAGCAGGTTTGTGGAAACCAAGAACCCGCCCGGGAGCTTTTGAAGGAGTAGGAGCGAAGGGCTTGGAATGGCTCAAAAAAGTGCGCGAAGTTACTGGTTTGAAAATTTCAACGGAAGTAGCTAAAGCTGAGCATGTTGAGTTGTGTTTAGAAGCCGGATTAGATATGATTTGGATAGGAGCACGAACTTCTACCAATCCATTTTCTATTCAAGAAGTGGCTGATGCTTTGCGTGGAACGGACATTACGGTATTGGTTAAAAATCCATTAAACCCAGATTTTCAGCTTTGGATAGGAGCTCTGGAGCGTATTAATAGAGCTGGAGTGAAAAAATTGGGTGCAATTCATAGAGGTTTTTCCAACTACGATGAAAAAGTTTTCCGCAATTCGCCTATGTGGGATATTCCCATTGAATTGAAAAGACAATGTCCTCAAATTCCGATTATTACAGACCCAAGTCATATTACAGGAAAACGAGAATTAGTGCCGTTTATTTCGCAAAAAGCTCTTGACTTAAATATGGACGGTTTGATGATTGAGTCGCACATAACGCCCGATATTGCTTGGAGCGACAATGCTCAGCAAGTTACGCCGGCTGTTTTAGCGCAAATTATCAAAGAGTTAGTTTTGAGAAAACACGAAGGCGACAATCCTGCTTTCAAAACTCAATTAGAAAAACTGCGGTTAGAAATTGACCAATACGACAATGATATTATCAAAATTATTTCGGCGCGTATGAATGTGGCGGCTAAAATAGGTCAGTACAAGCGCGACAACGAAGTTACTATTTTGCAGATGAATCGTTGGGAACAAATTCTAAATCAGCGTGTTGCACTTGGCGAAGCCATGGGATTGAGCAATAGCTTTATGAAACGAATGTTGCAACTTGTTCACCAAGAATCGATTAGAATACAAACGGATATAATGAATGCGTAAATTTTGGGTAGCGTAACTTGATAGTTGAAAATATAATTTTGAATATTTTTAAATTATTAGTCTTACGCTATCAAAATTTTTATTATTATTTTTTATAATTATAGCTAATTTTTATTAAAAATTGCTATTTTTATATATTATTAAATTTTTAAGCAAGACAATTTTATTGTTTTGTTTAATTTTTTGTCTTTTAATTAAATTTTATAATTTTTATAAAAAAACGCATATTATTTTACGAGCAATTACTAAATGAAAGTAAACGGAAAGCATTATCGAACAGTTTCGATGGAGCAACAAACAATTTACATGATAAATCAAAATTTGTTGCCTTTTAAATTTGAAATTGTAAGCTTAAATTCTTTGCAAGAAAGTTGTGAAGCTATTAATAATATGATAGTTAGAGGTGCTGGAGCTATAGGAAGTGCAGCGGGCTTTGCACTTGCTCAGGCTGCTTTGAAAGCCTCTAAAAAAAGCTATTTGCAAGAAATAGAATTTGCTAAAAAGGCAATTGAAAATACACGCCCAACAGCTCAAAATCTTTTTTCGGCTACTAATTTTGTTTTCAAAGCGGCTTTAGAATCGCCAGAAAAGGCTTATCATGCGGCTCAAAATTTTGCACAACGCGATGTTGATGCTTGTCGGAAAATAGGAATTAATGGAAATTCAATTATTACTTCAAATATGTGTATTGCAACACATTGCAATGCGGGTTGGTTGGCTTTTACCGATTATGGCAGCGCTCTTTCACCTATTTATGAAGCTAAAAATTTGGGCAAAAAACCGTTTGTGTATGTAGATGAAACTCGCCCGCGTGGGCAGGGAGCACGCCTTACTGCTTGGGAATTGCAGCAAGAAAGCGTGCCACACCGAATTATTGTTGACAATGCTGCTGCTTTTTTTATGCAGCGTGGCGAAATTGATATGTATATAGTTGGTGCTGACAGAATTGCAATAAATGGTGATACTGCCAACAAAATTGGAACGCTCGAAAAAGCGATTGTGGCTTATGAATTTGGTATTCCGTTTTATGTAGCTGCGCCTATTTCTACAATCGATTTTAGTTGTAAATCGGGCAAAGAAATACCTATCGAATTTAGAAGCGAGCGCGAAGTTCTTTATCAAAGTGGCTTTGATAAAGAAGGCATTTGGCGCGAAATTTTGATAGCTTCGCCCAATTCTATGGCAATAAATCCGGCATTTGACGTAACTCCTGCTCAGTACATTACAGGTTACATTACCGAGTATGGCATCCTTTCGGCGGAAGAATTAACTGATTATATTGGGCTTGATGCAAATTGATATTCAGTAAATTAGATTAATTAAGCGGTATAATCGAAAAAATAGAGTTACCACAAAGACACAAAGAAGAACACAAAGAACACTAAGTGTTAAACTCGTTGTGTTCTTTGTGCAAAAAAAAATGTTTCTTTGTGGTAAAATATTGAAATTCAGTTTACAACAAGTCTATTGTTGATTGATACTATTTTGCAGCAAAGGCTTCTGTTTTTTGCATTACTCGTAGAAAATTTTCTCCCCAAATTTTGCGAATTTCTTTTTCGGAGTAACCACGTCGCACGAGCTCTTCTGTGATGTTACCAATTTGGCTAACATCGTAGCAATCAGCTACTCCACCGCCGCCATCGAAATCGGTTCCAATGCCTATATGGTTTATTCCCACAAGTTTAACTATGTGGTCGATATGGTTTACTACATCTTTTACTGTAGCTAATTTTGGCGGAAATTCGTCGTTTATCGCATACCAAGCTTTTGAGGCTTCAGCCATTTCTTGGTCGGTTAAATCCTTGAAATTGTTGTATTTATCGCGCACTTTCTGTTTGGCTGCATCTCTTTCGGGGAAAGGTTCGGGCGTTTTTACATAGTCGCTCAAAATGCACATTTGAATAACGCCACCGTTTTTTGCCAACTCTTTTATCATGTCATCGGTCATGTTGCGTGGGTGGTCGCACAAGGCGCGTGCACACGAGTGTGTCGCAACTATCGGTGTTTTAGATAGTTGGATGGCATCGTAAAACGCTTTGTCTGAAATATGCGATACATCGATTAATATTCCAAGCCGATTCATTTCGGCAATTACTTTTTTGCCAAATTCGCTTACGCCATTATGTTCTGCGCCATTTTTATCGCTCGATGAGTCGCAAATATCGTTGTTTGCACTGTGGCAAAGTGTTATATAGCGAGCGCCTTTTTTGTAATATTCTTCTAGCAAGTTGAGGTTATTTCCTATGGCATAGCCATTTTCTACGCCAATGTAGATTGCATGTTTGCCTTTTTTAGCTATTTCTATTCCATCGGTTGAACTTATTGCAATTTCGGCAACTTGCGAATTTTCGGCTATTGTTTTGTGAATGGCATCGAAAATTTGTTTTGCTTTGGCTATTACTTTTTCATTTCCGGCTTCGGAACGCTCGCTTTGTCCTACAAAAACAGCCCAAAACATGGCGTTCATATCGCCTTGAGTCATGCGAGGAAAATCTACGCAACTGTGAGTTTTTAACCCATCGTGGGATTGATTTATCTGAAAATCAGTGCGTATTAACTGCAAGGGAGTATCGCAGTGCGAGTCGAGTTTGAAAATACGTTTGTGTATTTTGGCTGCTTTTTGTTTTATTTTATCGTCATTTTCGGCTGATAGTTGTAGATTTTCGCCAAGTAAGGTAGGAGATAGCACCAATCCTATTCCAGCTATAACACTCGTTTTGAGAAAATTTCGTCTGTTTTGCATATTTTTGAGTTTATTTTTTTTGCAAATCTAAAAAAAATATTGAATATTTATGAATTTCTTTTTCTATCGCTATTTGTCATTTACAAAGGTTAAAAGCGGGCTAAAAACGAAAAACGGTGCGCTTTCTGTCAGATACTATTTACTATTTTTTGCTTTTTCTTAAAACAAAAGGTTAATAATTCAAAAAAAATTTAGAGTTTGGATAGTTTTTTTTATCTTTGTAGGTCAAAAATAAAATATAAAAGTGGGTTTTCTATTTTGAAAAAAATAAAAGTTCAAATTAATTTTGTATTAAATTAAAATTTTGAACATCGATAAAATTAAGGCTAATTGTCTGAATAGTAAGTTGGTATAGAATTAAACCTACTTTGTTGTATCTGTTTTTATTGTCTTTAAAATCAGCTTATTTCGTTAAAAAATACAGATTATTTTTTAGAGTTAAATAAAATCTGATTATTAAAAAAAAAGTGTATAATTGATAAACTTTTTGAATAATTAAAAAAAGTATGTATATTTACATTTGTAAAAATTGGATTCTTTTTTGAATAAAATACCAAGTTTTTAATTTAGAAAGAATAAAAAAAATAAAAAAATGCAAAAATACGAATTGAAGCAATCGAGTAAAAGCCCAAATATTATTCTTGACCCAATAAAGGGAGAGATGTTTTTAGGTGGTCGTTCTATTCCTGATAATGCGCTCGATCTTTTTGGTCCTATGCTCGATTGGGCT
>JFJP01036244.1_pt1 | contig 36426 bp, 32 predicted proteins | sample 431651 | NCBI WGS metagenome assembly JFJP01 (sample SAMN02602958, study PRJNA72255) | Microbial mat metagenome, whole genome shotgun sequencing project. | biome: fresh water; feature: sink hole; material: water; isolation source: purple microbial (photo- and chemosynthetic) mats found in... | reverse complement strand
AAGGAATCCGAATCGATTACGCTCGGCAGCACGATCTTGGCCTTGTATCCCGCTCCGAAGTCCGGATACACGAGCCTGATCGCATCATCCCTGCGCCGGTAGCAGCCGGCGGCCTCGAGTATGGGCGATATTTCCTCGACGGCGGAATCGATGCCGAGCGTGCGCGCAAGCAGTCCGCTGAGCGAAAGGGTTTCCGCCGAGGATTCTTTTTCCGGCATGTGGAGGCCGAACACCCGCTCCCGGCCGAGAGCCGCGACGCAGAGGGCGGCGCACACGCTCGAGTCGATCCCGCCGGACATCGCGATGACGGCACCCTTGCGCCGGTTTTCGGCAAGGTACGCGCGGATGGCCTCGCAGATACGCGCGGTTTCCTTCGCCGCGTCGATTGTCAGGGAATCGCTTCCGAATTCAGATCTGTCGTTCATTGCAGCTCTCCTTTTCCTGTTTTGTATTGCGCATGTCGAAGACGGCCACCGGTCCGGGGAATATTTTTTCTCCGTGTCCGGAACCGTCTCCCGCGATGAAGTGGCTGTGCAGCAGCTGGGTCGAAAGCACGGCGAGCACACGCATGTTGTCGGTGTTCCCCATTTTCTCTCCGCCCACCCGTGCGCATTTTTTGAACAGCAGCGAGACCATTTCGGGATCGAACACGCCGGCGGCGCGGACCGCCGAAGGCGAAGAAAGATCGCGCACCCAATCGCATCCGGGCCCGGTGAAAAAACAGGCTGCATCGGGCGCGCGGTACGGCTGCTTCGGCCGTTTCAAGATCGACTGCGGGACGAGATCGGCGAACTCGCGCTTGAGGATGTGCTTCTCGTCGAGGGCGAGGATTTTCTGCCAGGACGGCAGGCCGTCGGCAAGCCGCATCACCGCGGGATCGAGGAACGGAAACCGGCCCTCTACCGAATTGCCCATCAGCATGCGGTCGCCCTGCGAGGCAAGTATGTAGCCGCTCATGAGCGTCGTGAGCTCCAGCCACTGCGCGCGGGACAGCGGGTCCCAGGCCGCGCTGTCTGCGGGCATGCGGGCGATGAGCTCGCTGTCGGCGGACGGATGCCCGAACGGCAGCCGGTAGTCCGGAGCGAGCAGTGCCTTGATCACCCCCGTCGCATCCCAGCGCGGACGGTGCGAGAGTGCAGGATCGGAATCGTCCATATTGCGGGCAAAAAAAGCCTGCGCGAAAGCAGGGGCTTTGCCCGGCGAACGTTCGAGCCAGGGATACAGGAGTTCGGCCGCACGGGGACGGCGAAGCGAATCGGGATCGCGGAGCCAGAACCGGCGGACCTTCGCCTCGCGGAAAATGTCGTAGCCGCCGAGCATCTCGTCGGAGCCTTCGCCCGTCACGACCACCTTGTAGCCTGATTCGCGCACGAGGCGCGAAAGCAGGAACAGGGGCGCGGGGCCCGAGCGCAGGACGGGCCGCTCGCCGTGCCAGATGACATCGGGAAACACGGACGCAATGTCGGCCGCGGACACCTCGACGCTGCGGTGTTCGGTGCCGAGCCTGCGGGCCATTTCGGCCTGGAAGGGACCCTCGTCGAATTCCGCGTCGGAGAAACGGAGCGAAAAAGTCCGCAGCGGGGTGGAAGTATACGCGTTGATGATCGCTGAGGTAACCGAGGAATCGATGCCGCCCGAAAGGTAGGCGCCGACGGGCACGTCGCTGCGCAGAAACCGCAGCCGGGTTGCCTCGACCAGCGCGCTTCGCAACCGCTGTCCGTTTTCGGCGATGTCGCGATCGGCTTCCCTTCCGGCTTCGGGATAGGAATGCGTCCAGAACGCTTCCGTGTGCAGCCGGCCGTCGCGGAACCGCGCCCAGTGTCCCGGCTCCACCTCGAACACGCCGCGGTATACCGTCTGCGGCGCGACAGTGCACCAGAAGGTGAACGTCTGGTCGAGCCCGACCGGATCGAACGCGCGGGACAGGTCGGCGTCGGCGAAGAGTGCCTTGATTTCCGAGGCGAACAGGAACCGGCCGCCGGCGAAGGCGTAATGCAGCGGAAGTATTCCCGCCGGATCGCGCGAGAGGATGAGCTCGCCTTTTTTCCGGTCCCACAGGGCGATTGCCCATTGCCCGTTGAAACGCGAGAAACACGACGGCCCCCACTCTTCCCAGGCATGGACGACGACCTCCGTATCGGTGGCCGTCTTCATCCGGTGCCCGAGCGATACCAGCTCGGCCGACAGTTCCACATAGTTGAATATTTCGCCGTTGAAACTGATCCAGAGATTTCCGTCTTCGTTCGACAGCGGCTGGATGCCGTTGGCCGTATCGATGATGGCAAGCCGCGTATGCCCAAGCACGGCGCGCCCGTCACGGAACCAGCCGGCACCGTCCGGCCCGCGGTGGGCAAGCCGGGCAATCATCCTGAGGATCAGGGCGGGGTCGGGGGGACCGCACGAAACGGTCACGTACCCGCAGATACCGCACATGGTTACGTGCCCGTCCGCTCCCGCAGAAACTGCCGGATCGCAACGGGACTTCCCAGCCTTTCAGCGGTAACATCGTCATCCGTCAGGGAGAGGGCAAAACACTCCTCGACAAAAAGGGCGGCTTCCACCAGGCGGAGTTCGGGATCCGCAGCGGATGTGGCACAGGCGGAATACTCGTTCACCATCGAATCAACAACAACTTTTTTCATGTACACCCCCGATTATTGGCTCAGGATTCGTGTGCGTCGGATTGATTTCATGAGACTCAGAAAAAGCGCAAGGGACGAACTGCCGATAAACCCGCCGACAAAGGCAATGATGACAAAACGCGAGCGCATGGGACCGGCCTTCATGTCGGGCACTTCGGCCATTTCGAAAACCTGGAAAATGGGTTCGGACTCGGGTGCGAGTTTGGCGGCTTCGTATTGGGGTGACAGCGTGTTGTAGATACGCTGCTTGAGGTCAAGCTCGCTGCTGAGAAGGGAAAACTCCTCGGCGACATTGTAGAGGCCGGCCCCGAGTTCCTGGGCGTTGAGCACGCCGTATTTCTTCTGCAGTGTCTGCACCCGTTCCTTGAGCACCACGATATCGCTTTCAACCTCGAGTATCTTTTCCTCGAGCAGTTCGCGCTGCTTCTGTTTGGCGAGCACCCGATTCCGGGTGAACCATTCGTCAAGGAGTGCGACCTGACGGTTCACGACATCGCGGGAAAAAACGGGATCGATGTCCATGAACGAAATCCTGAGCATTCCCGTATTCCGGCTGTACTGGAACGAACAGTGCCTGAGTACGGCTTCCCTAGTCTTACCCTTGATGCTGCTGGTTATACGGTAGCGGGCGGACAGATCGAATTCTTCGATGAGCCTGTCCAGAAGCGTACGGCTGCGCAGAATTTCCATCACCATCTCGCTGTTGTCGAACGTGCTGCCGGAACCGAATCCCGTATTCATGCCCAACGCGGCGAGTATCGTGCCGGAAATGTCGTTTTGCGCTGTTTGCTGTATGAGGATCGTAGCCTGTGCGGCATACCGGTTCGGCAGCGGGCTTTCCCCGGGCGGAAGCGAAACGCTGACGACGCAGAAAGCAGTCACGGCAAGTGTAACGAGAAGTGTCACGATGATGATAAGCCACTTGTAGTGACCAAGGATTCCGAGATAATACAGCAATCCGTCCATCAGACTTCTTTCAATATTATTCGTTTGTGTTTCCATATCACCTGTTCCATCAACTATTCTATATTATATATCAGCGGAACTTGAAAAACACGCAATGAGGTACTAATATAAAAGAAATGATTCTTACAGAGGGTAGCCATACGGTATATCAATCTGGACGAAACAGTACCGAAAACCTCCACCCGCATGACATTGCGGTATCCGTCGTAATAGTCGGATGGAATACCCGGAACCTTCTTGAAGCCTGCCTTGCATCCGTTTTCGACCAGACCGGAACAATTTCATTCGAAGTCCTGTATGTAGACAACGCGTCGGCGGACGGCAGCACGGAAATGGTACGCGAAAGGTTTCCGTCCGTGACGGTCATCGCAAACGCCGACAACCGCGGCTTTGTGGCGGCCAACAACCAGGCCATTGCGCTCGCACGCGGACGCTATGTGCTTCTCCTCAATTCCGACACCCTGGTACTCGATCATGCGATAGAAAAAACCGCGGCGTTCGCCGATCTGCATCCAGAGGGAGCGGTATTCGGCTGCCGGGTGATCAATCCCGACGGAAGCCTCCAGCGCAGCTGTTTCATGTATCCCTCGGTTCCGAATTTCATCCTCTTCTCGAGCTTCCTGTACAAAGTGTTTCCCCGCAGCAGGTTTTTCGGCAGGGAACACATGACCTGGTGGAATTTCGACGACTGCAGGGAAGTCGAGACGGTCTGCGGCTGCTTTTCTCTCGTGCGCCGCAAGGCCATCGACGAAACCGGCGCGATGGATCCGGTATTCTTTTTTTACGGGGACGATCCGGACTGGTGCTACCGGTTTCGTAAAAACGGCTGGAAGGTACTGTTCACCCCGGAGCCGAAGATCATCCATTACGGTGGTCAATCGTCCGGTAAAAGGCGTTCCGCGTTCAAGCTGCAGCTGTTCGGCTCGGAACTGCTTTTCATGAAACTGCACCGGAGCGTCCTGTCCTTTACCGCGGCGCGGCTGCTCGTATCCCTGTTCTTTTTGATCCGGGTACCGCTGTGGCACGGCGCACACCTATCTGCGCGGAAGCGTCCTGTCGCTCTTCGACTGGAAGGGTATGCTGATGAACAGAACGGAGGTCGAACGGCGCTTGTCGAGCCGTTGACGCATAGCTTGAAAAAAAGGAGCCGCCATGTCAACAATGATCAGGGAAAACGAATCGTTGATCCGTGATGGAATCGTCGGTTTCATCATCTCGAACTTTCTGTTCGGCGACGAAAGCCGTCTGCCGAAGGACCAGGATTCGCTCATCGAACTGGGCATTATCGATTCCACAGGCATCCTCGAGCTGATCGAGTTTACCGAAGAACACTACGGCATCGTCATAGAACAGACGGAAACGGTACCCGAAAATCTCGGGAGCATCGCAAACCTGGTCCGGTTCATCAAAAGCAAACAGGCGTGATGAACGGACAAACCGTTGTCCTCGTAACGGCCGCATACAACGAAGAGCGTAACATCCAGCAAACCATCGATTCCGTGCTCGCGCAGACGGTCCTGCCGGCCGAATGGATTATCGTCAGCGACGGGTCGCAGGACGGAACGGATGACATCATCCGCGGGAACATCGAACGCGCACCCTTCCTGCGGTTCTTCAGGATGGAACGGGAAGGAGCCCACAGTTTCGGGGCAAAGGTTCGAGCCCTTCATTACGCGCTCGGACATCTTGCCGTGACCGACTACGACTATCTGGGGATCCTCGATGCCGACATCAGATTCGAAGCGGGATACTTCGAATACCTTCTGCAGGCCTTTGCAGCGGATCCGCGACTGGGCATTGCCGGGGGGAACATAGTCCAGATCACGGATGGTGTGCTCGAACGGAGGATGAAATCGCTCAACAGTGTCGCCGGGGCGGTGCAGCTGTTCAGGGCGGAGTGCTACCGGTCGACGGACGGATTCATCCCCATGGAAGCCGGCGGTGAGGATGCGGCAATCGAAATCGAGGCACGGATGCGCGGTTGGGTGGTGAGGACCTTCCCCGAGCTCGAGGTGATGCATTACGGCTATGTGGGCAGGGGCGCAGGAAGCAGGATGCGTGCCCGTTTCAAATACGGCAGGATGTGCTTCGCACTCGGCTACCATCCGCTGTTCCAGCTGGTCCGACTCGTTTTCCGGATAAGCGAAAAACCGTATGTGCTGGGAAGCATGGCCGAACTCGCCGGCTACATCGAAGCCGGTCGAAACATGCGAAAACCGTCGCTCAAACCCGAGGCAGTCAGCTATCTGCGCACCGAACAGCTGGGACGCCTCAACCCATTCCGGAGGAGTGGGGTCGGGATGACAACCTGAACGGAGGAATGCAATGGTGAAAGAAAGGATATTTTATGCAGACCTTCTACGAACAGCGGCCGTATTTACGGTTGTGCTGGTACATGTGGCTACCTACCGGATGTACGGGATAGCGGTCGACTCCTACGAATGGCAGGTTTTCAACATATACAACAGTCTGGGCAGATGCTGCGTGCCGATCTTCGTCATGCTGAGCGGAATGTTCCTCCTTAATCCGGAAAAGACGGTAAGAACTTCGGACCTCTATGCAAAACATATTTTCCGGATCCTGTGCGCACTGGTTTTTTGGGGAATGGCATACAACTATATTCCCTTCGCCATCGATTATCTGGTACAACATGAACCAAGGGACCTGCACGATCTCGCAGTCTTTCCCCGTCTCCTGCTTTTCGGACCGCCCTGGTACCATCTGTGGTTTTTGTACTCGATAATAGGCCTGTACATGATTACACCGCTGTTGCGGGTATTTGTAGAACATGCGGAAAGAAAAGACCTGGAGTATCTGCTGGTGCTGTTCCTGTTGTTCGGAAATGCCATCCCGCTTGCGAATATCTTTCTGGGACGGATCGACGAAACATTCGTCATCAACGCGGCGATACCGGAACTGGGCGGGTACGCGGGGCATTTTATCGCCGGCCATTATTTCGCGACGTACGGGCTGGATCGCGGAAAGCGGTTCATACTGTACGCGCTGGGAGCCGTCTCGCTCGCGTCGACGGTTCTCGTATCCGCAACGCTGTCCGCTACCGGAGGATCAACCGACACAAGCCTCTACGGCCTCCTGCTTCCGAACACGCTCTTCCCGGCTTTCGCCGTTTTTGTACTGTTTAAAAACGTATTCACTGCGGTTCCGAAAAACAAAAAATGCGCTGCCCCGGCGGCGTACCTGTCAGGCTGCGCGTTCGGCATATATCTGGTACATGATTATTTCAATTCCTTTTTCTCCGCGATGGAAATCAGCACGCTCGCGTTCAACCCGATATTTTCGGTTCCCCTGATTTCGCTCGCGATTTTCGGATTGAGTCTGTTGTCGGTATCGCTGATCAGGCGCGTGCCGTTGATCGGCTCCTATATCACCTGAACACAAAGGGACAAGGCCGATGCTGAAAAACAAATCGCTCGTGATCGGGGTAATCGGAAATTGGCTCGCCATGCTCGCGACCGTCGGCGTATCGATCTTCCTGACTCCGTATCTCATCCGGACAATCGGTGACCGCCAGTTCGGTGTTTGGACGCTGCTCGTTTCCATCATCTCGGTATTCGGCCTGCTGGAGCTCGGCATGACGCCTGCAATTTTCCGCTTTACCTCGTTTTACATCGGACAAAAGGACCGGAAAAACCTGGAAACCCTGCTGAGCACCACGATGCTGTTCATCCTCTCCGTGAGCGTCACCTGCGTGCTGCTGGCCTTCATGACGAGAAAAGCGCTCGCCGAATACTTTGCCGTTCCCTCCGGACTCGTAACGGATTTTTCGCAAACGATCCTGATAATGGGCTTCGCAACCGGTTGTTCCTTTTTCGCGAACACATTCCTCTGCCTGCTGCGGGCGAACGAATACTTCATTCCGGGGAATATCGTCAAATTTGCTATGGAAATACTACGCGGAACCCTGTCGATCATAGCCGTCCACCGGGGATGGGGCATCCGAGGACTGGCCGTTGTCACCCTTGCCGTCGCAGCCCTGACTCTCGTTTCAAATTTCACTTTTTACCGGCTCCTGATAAAAGGAATCGACTTCAAAATTTCGGAGGCACGTTTCACCATGCTGCGGCGCCTGTTCCTGTTCGGGCTGCCGACCGCACTCATCGTGATTTCAGAACTGCTGCGGACGCGGCTCGACAGCATCATAATCGGAAAATATCTGACACTGCAGGACATAACCCGGTATTCCATCGGTGCACGGCTCGTTACCTTCCTTTTGGAATTCATGGTCGCCATGACGGCAGTTCTCGATCCGCGGTTTGCCCGGATGAAAGGCGCAGGCGATGACGAGGGAATCCGCAGGCTTTTCCTGCATGGGAGCGTTATCATCACGTCAATCTCGTTCATCATCGGCTTTGCGCTTATATGGGAAGGCAAGGCACTGATCCACCTGTGGGTGGGCCCTGATTTTGACTCCGTTTATCCGGTGCTGGCAATACTTGCAGCCGGACACATGCTCGCGGCTTCCCTGTACCCCTGCATCAGCCTGCTTTTCGCACTCGACAGGCTTAAAATGCTTTCGCTGCTCGCCGTATTTGAAAGCCTCCTGAATGTGATCCTGAGCATTTTCTTTGTCAGGTTGTGGGGCATCTACGGAGTTGCGATGGGTACGCTCGCATCCATCGTACTGGTCAAGGTTGTATTCCTTCCACTGTATACAACCCGGGTGCTTTCGATCCCTTATTCCCGCTTTCTGGAATTCATACTGAAGCCGATGCTTGCAACCTGCCTCCCCGGTATCCTCCTGTCTCTTTTCGCCCGCCCCGAACGGCTGAGCTGGCCGATTTTTTTTGTAACGGGATGTATGTTTGTCGGCGGCATGTGCCTGTGGACGAACAGGTTCGGCTTGCGGCGGGAGTATCGGGTCCATATGGATAATGGAAAACTCTGTTTGTTCCGGGAATAATTACATTCCTGGAATTGCGGGCGACAATACTGTAATTATGAACAAAAAAATAAATTTGATTTTTTGGATTTTTGGTTTTCTAACTCTATACATCGCATATCCTTCATTTTCGTCGGACATCCCCCGTATTTTGGCACGGCGGTTGCTAGTAAACGAATGCGCGGTTCAACGCGCATACTGTTCCGACTGGAACCAAGGAGAAACCATGACCAACCCGGCAGGATTCAGAAAAAAAGTATTTAACATAGCATCATACGCGACGATTCTCGTTGCGGTGCTGTTCTCGGCAAGCTGCAAGATGCCCTCCGCATTGCAGGACCTGATCGACACCCCGAAAGAGGAAACCGGCATCACCCTGTCGTTTTCCATGACTGACGGCAGGACCATACAGCCGGCAATCGAGATGACCCCGTCGTCCTACGAAATCAGCGGCTCGGGTCCCGAAGGAAGCACCTTCACGCAGACTACGGCTGTTTCCCCGGTCGACATCACCGGGCTTACGAGCGGCAGCTGGACGGTGACGGTCATAGCAAAAAACACTGCGAACCAGTCCATTGGGCACGGCACGGGCGGCACCAACATTCTGCAAAGCGGAAAGTCAGACCTGAAGATCAAGGTCGCTCCGTATACCGGAACGGGAACGCTCAATCTGTCGCTTGTATGGCCCGCCGACAAGGTGGCCGTTCCGACCGTGCAGGCTTCTCTCCTGCCCACGGCAGGTGCGGCAATCCCGCTCGCTTTCACGCTCGCTTCCGGACAGGCAGCATTCACGCAGGCAGTGGAGGCGGGTTATTACACCCTGTCCCTCAACCTGCTCGACAGCGGCACGGTAGTGATGGGCGCGGTCGAAGTGGTACGCATAGTCAAAGGTCAGACCACGTCCGGTTCCTTCAACTTCAGCGACCTCAACATCGTTACCGGATCGTACCAGATCAACATCTCGCCGGAACTTTCCGATCCCCTTCCCGTCGCGATCAGCGGCGGACAGACCACACTCTCTCCCGGCTCGAGCATGACGCTGACGGCGACCTCTGGAACCGATTCGGCCAACCATACCTACATCTGGTACCTGAACGGAATTCCCGCCGGCACCGGACCGAACCACACCTTCAGCGCACAGACTGTCGGGTCGTACCGGCTCTCGGTCGCCGTGTTCTCGGCAGACGGACTGCGCGGCGGTTCGGCTTCGCACTCGTTTACCGTCGCCGAACAGGCGGTCACCGACGCCGTCTACGTCCGGGCCGGAGCCACCGGCACCGGCACTTCCTGGCAGGATGCGCTTCCCGCGCTGCCTGCAAGTCTCGTACGCGGAAAAACCTACTGGATGGCCGGGGGAACCTATGCCGTGCCGAACTTCAACACTGCAGTATCGGGAACCTCGACAATAGAAATAAGGCATGCAACCGCCCAGCTGCACGGCAGCGGCACCGGCTGGCAGGATTCGTACGCCGCAAACCCGACCGTTTTCCCCGATCTCGTGATAGCATCCCCCTATGTCATACTTGACGGCCAGTCATCCGGCGGCATCAGGGTGCAGGGAAGTTATGCGGGCAGTGCGGTTACGGTATCATCCCACCACGTGACACTGCGGAACATGGACATTGACGGACGTTTCGCGACCAACGCCGCCGGCTATCATGTAGCGGGTTCAGGAACCGGCTTGTTGATCACCGGAGCGGACCATGAAATTTCGAACTGTCTCATCCACAATATAGCCGACGACGGCGTCGCCGCAACCGCGGTAACACGCCTGCTGTTCAGGGGCAACCGCATCTACGACCTGATGGGCTGCGGCACCGACACCGGCGCCGGATGGAACGGACCGGTATACAACGGGCACAGCGACGGGCTCGAGATCACACAGGCAGTCGATTCGATCTTCGAAGGCAACTTCGTGGTCATGACAAACATCGGCGGAACAACCTCGGCGTTCTACATGATGGACACGGCTACCTCCGCATCGCAGTACTCGAGAAACCTTACGGTACGCAACAACGTGTTCTACACCCAGCGTTCGTTCGCGGTTTACATGTACTTCGTGGAAGGGCTGTCCTTCGTGAACAACACGGTTTGGGGTTTCAACGAAGGCGGACCGTGGGGAGCAGGTATCGCGGTGTGCCGCGGCGTATCGGGGCTCAATCTCTCGAACAACATTGCGCTGTTTGTCCGCACCGCGTTTGACGGAACGGGCTTCAACGCGGCACAGTACACCGGGGACCACAACATCTTCGGCATGAATGTGAACGAATGGCCGCTTGCCAGCGGAGACATCGTCGCCGCTTCGCCCGGTTTCGTATCGGCGCCCGGCTACACGACCTTCAACGCGGCGGTCACCAGAGACGCATTCAAATTGGTTACGGGCAGCCGGGGCGTTAATGCGGGCAAGACCATCGCCGGGGTAACCACGGACATAGCCGGTACGGCACGGCCGCTCGGCGGCGCATACGACATCGGCGCTTTCGAAAATTACTGACCCGGGTAAATGAATCGGGAAATCAGACCGGCGGTCCTGCTGCCGGTCTGATTTTTTTTTAAAACGGACTATACTTGTACTATACATAAAAAACTGCACGGGACGATCGCAGGAGGTTACGTCATGGCTGACACCCTGAAAGTATCGCTTCTTCTGCCAAGCCGCGGATACGGCGGCGGCGCGCGGGCAATCATGTGTTTCGCTAACGGCATGCAGCAGCGTGGTCACGATGTCCGGATACTCATCCGGGCACACCACCGGACACCCGGCCAGAAATTTCGCGAAAACGTACTGGTAAAACTCTACGGCTCGCACGACTGGCTCGAGAATGCGCGGGTTCCGGTACTCGAGTACGATTCGCTGCGCGATTTCACCTTCACTCCGGAAGAAACGGTCGTCGCGATGTGCACGCAGACCTCGTTCGACCTTGCGGAACTGGACAGAGGAAGCTGCGTGCCCGTCTACCACTGTCACGGGGCCGAAATCGAAAATTGGGACAACATGATCCGGGCATGGCATCTGCCCACCTTCAAAATTGCAGTCTGTTCCCGGCTATGCCGGTCAATCACCGCGGAAACAGGCCAGAAATGCTTCGGCGTGGTTCCCGACGGGGTCAGCCTTGCCGAGTATCATCCCGTGCGGACAGCCGCGCCCCCGGACGCCGTCGGAGCCGGTTTCAGGTGGCGTTATTCGAAGGATCCGGCAAACATCATCCGCATTTTTTCCGAAGTAAAAAAACGCAAACCCCGGACACCGCTCGTTTCATTCAGTACCGGCAGAAAACCCGCGGGATTTTCCGGAGTCTCGTTTACCAGGTATCCCTCGGTGGAGAAAGCGAGGGAACTGTATGCGCGCTCCCGTGTGTGGTTCCTGCCCAGCATCGAGGAGGGTTTCGGACTGCCCGTTCTCGAGGCGATGGCCTGCGGATGCACGGTGGTCGCAACCGATTCGGGAGGCCCCGGTGACATCATCCGGAGCGGCGAAAACGGTTTTCTCGCCGATGTAGGAAACTACGGCGAAATGACACGCAGAATCGTGCAGCTGCTCGAGGACGACGACCTGTACGATCGCATCAGAAAAGCGGGACTCGAGACAGCCAGTCGCTACTCATGGGAATCTGCCGCACAGACGATGGAAACCAAACTGCGCGAAATCCTGGCCGCAGCAGACAATCCGGGCACCCCGTGAAACGCGTGCTGACGGCATTGTTCAGTCTGTTTGCGGCAGCTGTGCTCACCGCCGCGGAATCGCCGCGCCTTGCCTCATCGGTCAGCAGTTCCGGCATAACCTGGTACTTCGACAGGATGTACAGCGTAGGCCGGTACGTCACCGGCGACTGGTGGGTTCTCGGTCCGGTAAAAATCATGCACATTACCCCGGAGTCCGTCGACTTTGGCATGCGGGGCATCATCAACGGATCGATGATCGATCCCGTGCCGGAGGACGCGCAGGGCTACGACTCACGGCTGTTCGGACCGGGAATGGACGCGTCATATCAGCCCGACCTCAATGCGGCCCGTCCGGGCGGAAAGAACCTCTCGGGCTCGAATCCCCTGGTTATCATAAAGCCGGCCTCCCTCGTGTCCGCTATGAGCTGGCCCGACCTTCCGCCGGGAACCGCCAACCGGGTCGCAACCCTTGCGATCCTGACCGTCGTGGACACGATACCGCCGCCGGACGCTTTCAGGCCTCCGTATACCCGGGGTTCCAAAGCCGCCGGCGCGACGCTGTCACAGATGCGGCTCGACCGGCTGCCCTCGCTGCCCGTCCCCCGACAGTCCGCGGCCGTTGTCCTGCCCCTTGCGGACAGCGTGACGAAACGTTTTTCCCTCCCCTGGATCGAACATACGAGCGACTGGCGCAAGGAATTGTTCATACCGAAAAACAACATGCCGAATTACGGGAGGGATATCGCTGGCGTCGTCTCGGACGCGGCGCTTTTGCTGCTTCTCGACATTCCGCAGGCGATAAAGCAAAAAATCGCGATCGGCCTCGTGCAGTACGGCATAGACAGTCATGCCCTTGCGGGCCTGAAAGAAGGCCGGACGATCTGGCGTGCCGACGGCGGCCACATGTCCGGAAGGCTCTTCCCCATCCTGTTCGCGGGACTCATGCTCGACAATCCTGCAATGAGGAGCATCGCCGAAAAATCCGGACAGTATGCCTACCGGAACGGTCATCACGAAGGAAGCCTGCCGCCGGACTACCTGCATTTCGGAGAACTGGACCAGACGTTCTATGTAACCGCACGGGATGTCGAGCGGACGAACGGTTCGAATCCTGCGCTGTATGGAATCTGGAAACCGGATGTACGGAACGGTTCGGCCGAACCGTATCGGACGGCCGATCAGGGTTTGCCCGAATGGGGCATAACCCATGTCCATCACCCGCAGGCGGACAACCGGAGCTGGAACGCCATCTACCGGGATGTCTGTGCCGTGACCTGGAGCGGCTACCTGCTCGCATCGCGGATCCTCGGCATTCAGAACGACTGGAACCATCCGCCCCTCTTCGACTACATGGACCGCTACATGACGGCGATGCGGAACCGCGATTCCCGTACATGGAACGATTTCCAGTCCGCGATGTGGGATACCTACCGCAATCGATACTGATGTGGAGGCACACGGATAATGTATGATTTTTACGGCAGAACAACGCTCCACCCCCTCGGACTGACCATCCTCCTCATCCTCGGTTTTTTCGTGCTTGTCCTGCCCAAGGGAAGGGCGCTCATTCCCTGCCTCGTACTGGCCTGTTTCATTGCCCCGGGGCAGCGAATCGTGATTCTCGGCATGGATTTCAATTTCATCCGCATGATGGTGCTGTTCGGATGGATCCGCATTCTGCTCCGCAATGAAGCGTCGAATTTCCGCATCCACACCGCAGACAAACTCATGCTCTGCTGGGCTGTCGCCAAAACCGTCCTGCATACCGTCCAGTACCTCGGTGCCCCGTCGGCATTCATTTATATGACGGGCATGAATTTCGAATCCCTCGGCATGTACTTCATGGTCCGGATTCTGGTCACACAGCCGGAAGATATTTGGCGTATCTGCAAAACCATGATGATCATCAGTTTTCCGATAGCGGTGTTTTTTTTGTTTGAAAAAATGACCGGCAGGAACCTGTTCAGCATGTTCGGCGGTGTACCGGAAATCACCATGGTGCGCGACGGTCGGCTCCGGGTCACCGGTGCTTTCGCCCACCCGATCCTCGCGGGAAGTTTCTGGGCAGCGACCATCCCGATGGTGCTGGCAGGCGTCTATCGCGAGGGCAGGTTCAGCAAACTTGCCTTGACCAGCCTCTGCTGCATTCTGGCCATAATCGTATTTTGTGCTTCGTCGACTCCGGTCATCGGGGTACTCCTGTCATTCATCGGTATGGCCTTTTTTTTCCTGCGCTTCAGGATGCCGGCGGTACGGCTGTGGGGTGTCTTCGGTGTGGGGGGACTCGCCCTTGTAATGAAGCAGCCGGTCTGGCACCTTTTGGGACGGATAGACATAGTCGGAGGATCGACCGGCTACTACCGGTTCCTGCTCATCGACCGGGCGGTGCGTAACTTTCCCGAATGGTGCCTCGTCGGCTTGTCGAGCACCCTGCACTGGAGCGAAGGCACCGGAGAAATCCTGACGGACATCGTTAACCAGTATATTCTCGAAGGACTGGCCGGCGGGTTCCTTACGCTGGCCCTATTCGTTTCGGTCATCGCCGTCTGTTTTGCCTGTGTCGAAAAAACGATCCGGAGCAGAAGCCTTTCCGCGGACGACGAGCGGTTGGCATGGGCACTGGGCGCGACCCTGTTCACCCATGCAATGATGTTCATTGTTGTTTCCTATTTCGGCCAGATTGTCATGCTCTGGAACATCCAGCTTGCGCTCACTGTATGCATGTACGATTTTTGTATAAACGCCCGCCAAAATTGTAATTATCCAATTAAAACAGCGATTTGATTTTTTGGATTTTTCTTCCGGTAACTCGTTATATCACATACCCTTCCCGAAGTCACAAAAAATCAGTATTTTTGGCACGTCTGTTGCTTGTATCAACCTGTGCGGAAGCAGGTGTATTTTATTCCGCAACAAGCAAAGGAGACGTCATGAACAGACTGACCGAATTAAAAATAAAAGTGCTGCGACCGGCTATATATGCAATCCTCGTGGTTGCATTGCTGTTTTCCGCATCGTGCAAGATGCCGCAGGCCTTGCAGGATCTCGTCGAGGCGGCCGAAAAGGAAACGGGCATTACCCTTTCATTCGGCATGAAAAGCGGCAGGACCATCCAGCCGGCAATCGAAATGACTCCGGCATCATACGACATCAGCGGCACCGGACCGAGCGGCAAAACGTTCACCCGTACATCGAGCGTTTCACCGGTAGAAATCACCGGACTTTCGACGGGAAGCTGGACGGTATCCGTCATAGCGAAAAACCGCACGAACCAGGCCGTCGGACACGGCACCGGCGCGACGACGACACTGCCGGGAGGCAAGGTCAACCTCAACATCACGGTGTCCCCGTACGAAGGAACCGGCAACCTCAACCTGAACCTCGTGTGGCCTGCCGACAAAACGTCCACCCCGTCGGTACAGGCGACACTCATGCCGACCGCCAGCAGCGCAATTCCGCTGACCTTCACGCTCGCGACCGGCCAGGCTTCGGTTTCGACCGCAGTCGAAGCGGGTTACTACACCCTTGCGCTCAACCTGTATGACGGAAGCACCCTGGTCATGGGAGTAGTGGAGGTCGTGCGCATCGTCAAGGACCAGACGACATCGGGCACCTTCAATTTCAGCGACCTCAATGCCGTCAACGGCGGATACCAGATCAACATCTCGCCGGAACTTTCAGATCCGCTTCCCGTGGCCATAACCGGCGGGCAGGCATCGATAGCGGTCGGATCGGGCATGACGCTGACCGCGACTTCGGGTCCCGATTCCGCGAACAACACCTACATCTGGTATCTGAACGGAGCCACTGCGGGAACCGGTCCAAGCTATACCTATACGGCACAGACCGCAGGTTCATACCGGATAGCGGTATCGGCTTTTTCAGCCGACGGACTGCGCGGCGGTTCTGCAGATTTTTCATTCACCGTTACGGCACCGGTCGTTGTCGAACCTCCGGTCGCCGCGAACACGGCGAGCAGCATAACACAGTACGGCGTGACATGGACGTTCGACAAGGCATATCCGGTCGGACAGTTCGTCACCGGCGACTGGTGGGTCCAGGGACCGGTCCGGATCGTTTCCATATCACCGCTGTCCGTAGTACGCGCCTCCGACGGACGGACCATCAACGGATCCATGCTGAATCCCGCAGTCAATACATCGCAGGGATACGACAGCGCCATGTTCGGCGCGGGCTACAATGCGCACTTTGTCGCCGGTCTCAATGCAGGCCGGCCGAACGGAGCCGACCTTTCGGCCCAGAATCCGCTGATAATCAATACCCCGGCCTCGCTCATCTCGGGCGTCAGCTATGCGGACCTTCCCGCCGGAGTTGCCAACCGCGTGCGTCTTCTGGCGGTCCTGACCATACTTGATGCCATACCGCCGGCGGATGCGTTCAGGCCTCCCTACGTGGGCACTGACAAGCATATCAGACATACCCTGTCCGAAGTAAACCGCAGCCGCATGACCGCACTCGCTCCCCCCGCGAACACACTGGACGTCACGGCGGTAGCGGCACGGTTCGAAAAACCCTGGGTCGAACACATGGGTGAATGGCTCAAGGAACTGTTCTGCGCACCGGACAACCAGGACAACTACGGGCGAGAGATCGCCAGCGACGTATCCGATGCCGCGCTCCTTCTGACCCTGAATGTAAACGCGGCCGGCAAGGAACTGCTCATGAAACGCATGATCCAGCTCGGTCTCGACTATTACGGTATCATTCGCGAGCCCAACGGTCGGATCAACTACAAGGCCGACGGTGGCCACATGCCCGGCCGGGTATTCCCGATCCTTTTCGCCGGACTCATGTTCAACGACCAGGAAATTATGTCGATGATGCAGAAATCCGGACAGTATGCCTACCAGAACGGTTACTACGAAGGCCGTGTGCCGCCGGACTACATCCACTTCGGTGAAGTCGACCAGACCTTCTACGTCACCCAGCGGGACGTGGACCGCACCAACGGCCTGCTCGGAACCTGGAGCCCCGATCCCCGATCGCCGGCGGTACCGTATCTTGCTTCCGATATCGGACTTGTTGACTGGGGCATCACCCACGTGCACTGGCCGCAGGGCGACAACAAGGAGTGGACTGCAATCTACCGCTCCGTCAATTCGGAGGCATGGAGCGGATATGTCCTGGCGTCGAGAATCCTCGGCATCAGGGATGCATGGAACCATCCGCCGCTGTTCGACTATGTCGACCGATGGATGTCTACCGGCAGCGGAAATGCGGACAACGCATTCCAGAAGACGATGTGGACGACCTACAGACCTGCCTACTGACCACGCGTTGAAGCCGACGTGACTGCGGACCCTGCCCCTTACTCCGGGCAGGGTCTTTTTTTTCCGATACGCTTGCATTTGGACAGGATTCCTTTTATCCTTCACCTTATGAACCAGTTATCGTGCGGATAAAGGGGTCAACCATGAAAGAAGGGAAAAAGGAAACCGAAGGTAAAAGGATTTTCATCGGAAATGTACTGTGCAGGGTGTATCCCCTTGTTCCGAATTTCATGCAGCGGGGCATCCGCACCTTTTTGTATTTTACCGAAGGCCAGCATTTTTATTCTCTTTCGCTGCGCAGGATATTCAGGGAAAATTACGGCGTAGAGATCGGCATGTACACCCACGGGGACTGCTTCGAACTTTTTTCGATGGACCGAAACACCAGCATCGGGCGGTATACCTCGATTGCGTCCGGGGTACGGGTGCTTACCCACAACCATCCGATCAACTTTCCGTCGACACACGGATTCTTCTTCAACGAAACGCTCGGATACGTAAAAAAGTACGGCGTCACCCATTCAACCATAAAAATCGGAAACGACGTCTGGATCGGCCATAACGCGACGATACTGCCGAGCGTGACCGAAATCGGAGACGGGGCGATCATCGGGGCGGGCTCGGTACTCAATAAAAATGTGCCGCCCTACGCGATCATGTTCGGGAACCCGGCTAAATACATCGGGTCCCGTTTCCCCCCCGAAACCGTGGAGCATCTGCTCGAATCGAAATGGTGGGAGAAATCCGTCCGCGAACTTGACATCGACTATTTCTCGAAACCCCTGCATGTTCCCGATACGGAAAGCGCGTCGCAATGAAACCGGAGACAGGTGTCCGTTTAAAATCGGTACATGTCACCACCGGGTCCGCCTGGATCGCAGAGAAAAAATATGCCCTCGAATTCCTTCTTGCCGCCCTTCTCGGGCTCGAGTGCGAAATCGAACCGGTTCCCGGTCAGCGGTTCCACCTGCTTGTGTTTACCGCTACCTTCTGCATCAAGCTGCATGACAGTTTTTTCAAGACCGATGAAACAGAACCTCTTCTCGTGCCGGACAACCTGCCGGGAGCACCGGTGACGGTCGCGCTCCGGGATGCTCCCGAAGGGGAACTGACGACCTATTACGGAACGACAGAGATTACGGAACGGCAGGACCGCGTGGAAATCGGTCCGGATCTAGTCGCAACTGTTTTTTTTCTCCTTTCACGCTGGGAAGAAAGCCTCGACGGAAGCCGTGACGCGCACGGACGTTTTCCGGACGACACCCGGTTCGGCCGCAGGCACGATCTTGAACTCAGGCCCCTTGTCAACGAATATGCTGCATTCATCGTAAATATCTGTGCACGGAACGGTCTTGTCATCGAATCAAAACGGGAATTCGCGATAGTGCCCACCCACGATGTGGATCGTCTCTACCACAGACCACTCACCCGGATGCTGCGGAAAACAGGAACGCGTGACGGCCTGAAGCGTTGCGTAGTATGGGCAGCGTACCGCTTTTTCCGTGTTGACCAGGCGGTGACCTTCGATAGAATCTTACGCGCGAGCGATGAGGCGCAGCTCGTATCGCATTTTTACTGGATGGCCGGCGACGACGATCCGCACGACGGCTATTACGAAATCACGGACGGGTGTTGCAGGAATATCGCGTTGCTCGTCGCAGAGCACGGACACAGCAACGGCTACCATCCCGGCTACCGAACATACAGGGACAGGAATCTCTGGCTCGCTGAAAAACGGAAGGTGGACACAGCCCTCGACATACGATCCACCGAAAGCCGCCAGCATTTCCTCAGGATATCGATTCCCGAAACATTCCGCGTGCTCGAAGAGGCGGGCATAGAAACGGACTCGAGCCTGGGCATTTCGCGCGGCGTCGGTTTCCGCTGCGGAACCGGCGATACTTTTCCGGTATTTGATTTCGTTCAACGAGAGACCCTGCGATTGCATGAGCGTCCGCTTCTCGTCATGGACGCGGGAATACGGAAAGGACGCTTCAGGAAAAAGGACCTTGCCGATGCACTGCGGGTCCGGGAAGCCTGCCGTAAATACCGGATGCCCTGCACCATTCTCTTCCACAACCACACCCTCGATCCGCTTCCCTGGAATTCGCTGCAGTCATTCTACTTCGACTTCATCAGGAGGTAAAAAACGTCATGAAGGAAACCACCAGAAAAAAAGTGCTCATCATCGTCGAGAACCTGCCCGTGCCCCTCGACCGCCGCGTCTGGCAGGAAGCCAGGTCGCTCCATGCGGCGGGCTATGCGGTTACGGTTCTGTGTCCCCGCATGAAAGGGTATCTCAAAGGGAGCGAAATGCTCGACGGCATACGCATACTCAGGCATCCGATGACGAATGAGGCGAGAAACGCCCTGCAGTATATCGGCGAGTACGCGTGCGCGCTCTTCTGGGAAACCCTGTACACCCTGTACATCTTCTGCAGATACGGATTCGGCATCGTACAGGCGTGCAATCCTCCCGACCTCATATTCCTCGTCGTCCTTCCGTACAAGCTGTTTGCCGGTGTACGCTTCGTCTTCGACCAGCACGACGGAAATCCGGAAATATGGGTCGCCAAGGGAGGCTCCAAAAACGACCTGTTCTATCGACTGCTCCTATTCTTCGAACGGCTCAGCTTCCTGAGCGCCGACGCGGTGATGACCGTGAACGAGCCTTACCGGCACATGGCCAGGACACGCGGGAAGGTTGCCGACGATAAACTGTTCGTCGTCCGCAACAGTCCGAAAATTCCCGGTACCTCCACGGGCTCGGCTGAAGCTGAACTTTCCGGAAAAATAATCGCGGGATACCTCGGCGTCATGGGAAAGCAGGACGGCGTGGAAAACCTTCTGGAAAGCCTGCAGTACATCCTGAATGTACGGAAGCGCACTGATGTTTTCTTGAAACTCATGGGAACCGGCCCGGAACTTGAAACCATCAAGGATACAGCGGCGCGTCTCGGAATTGCGGATCATGTTATTTTCACCGGTTGGATTTCCGGGGAGGAATACATACGGCAGCTGTCGTCATGCACCGTCTGCGTCAATGCCGATATGGTTAACGAGTACAACAATTTCTGTTCTCCCAACAAGGTATACGAGTACATGTACTTCGGAAAACCCATCGTGCAGTTTCCCATGACCGAAAATTCCTATCAGGCGGAAGGCGCCTGCGTATTCGCGAAACCAAACGATTACGCGGACATGGGCGAACAGATTCTCAGGCTGGCCGATGACAGGCAATTGTGCGCAACGCTCGGCGCAGCGGGAAAAAAGCGTTTCCACGAAACTTTTTCCTGGGAACGATCGGAACGCGAGCTGCTGAAAGCATATGCATCTCTGGTATTCCGGAGCTGCGGAAAAGGAGTGTGAAACAAGTGTCACATATCCTGATACACATCGACAGGTTGCATGGGGATTCCGCAAAGTATCACGGTATGCCACCGGGCTCCCCGGTTCCTTCTCCCTTCGGATCGGGACTCGAGTCGGCGATCGGGAACGGCGTCACCGCGTTCGTATATCCGGCATACGCAAGCGTACATCCCGGATTCATCCGGCATCCGGCTAACGGTTCATGGATACTGCTCTGCGGAAATCCGGTCGCCGAGGGCGGCACGGGAGAGGCGGCCCGCGCATTGGCCCTGCAGGTTCTAACACAGGAAAATCCCGATCTGCTCGAACTCATGGAAGCCCCCTTTGCCGCCGTCTGCCATGACTCGATCAAGGGGACGCTTCACATCGTTACAGACGCGCCGGGGGTCCAGCACCTGTATTACGCGATGGATGCTTCCGGCTGGTGGATNGGAAAAAAATCCGGAAAGCATCGCGCAATTCCTGGCCTTCGGCGAACTCGGCAGCGATGCATCATTCTATACCGGAATTGCCAAGATACCGGGCGGGGTTCACTGGGTCATGGACCGGAATGAAGTCGTCCGGAAAAAATATTGGAGGCTGGATTTCCCCGAGTCACGGATAACCGGGGAAATACCCGCGAGGGAACGCTTCGAACAGCTGTATGAACACTCGCTCGCACTGCGAACCACGGATCAGGAAATCATCCTGCAATTATCCGGAGGAATCGACAGCAGGCTTGTCGGAGCGGAACTGTTCAAGGCGGGAAAAGAGTTCAGCGCGTTTACGATCGGCATGCCGGATGATATCGAGATGATCCTCGCTAAACAGATATGCGGAATTCTCGATATACGGCACAGCCGCGTCGAACCTGCGGAAATAGGAATTGATCAGGCACTGCGAGCTGTCAGGAACAACATGACCATCGGTGAATATGAACAGAATCCGATGGTGCATGCGGTATCGTGTGCGTACTACGAGTCCACGATGAATCACCGGCGGACACAGCTTGGCGGGAACGGCGGCGAGATCATGCGGGGACCGTTCTATCCTTCGGTACTCATCACCGGATCACAATCCGTACAGGCATGGAAAAGAAAACTGATGCGGTATCATCTGCTCCCGATAACCTGCATTCCGCAGAAACTGATCCGATCGGGCGCATTGCCGCCGCTCCTCGAGTCGATCAGCGATCTGTACCAGCAGTACATAGACGCATCCTTCGCGCGCAACCTGTTCGACCATGCCGACAATATCTATCTGCAGCAGGTGGAGCACCGCTTTACCGGCCGCTCTGCCACCACAGCGCAGTTTTACCATCGCTTCGCGCTACCGATGCATTCACGGGCAATGATTGATTTTTCGGTAAGCATCGATCATTGGCTCAAGATGGATTCGGGCCTGACCAGAACGCTCATCAGCAAAAACTGTCCGCTGATAGGACAGATGCCCTACTGGTCGATGGGGCGGCCCCTGAAAGCCGAACGGCATGCCCGTTCTCCGGGCATGCGGGCAGTATCGATGCTCGCGCGTATCTGCGAAAACAGGATACGGAGAGAGCTGTCCGTACCGGGTACTGACAGGTTAAGGAAAAACCGTATCAATGAAGCGGTTGTTCGACAATTGATGCTCCCCCTGCTCGATTCGGACGGAGTACGGAATATATTCCGGGTGGACGAACTCGCACTGTATCTCGATCAAGCCATTGCTTCGGGATCAAGGAATACCATCCAGCTCGGCCAGATCTGCAGCATCCTGCATCTGCTGGCCGACTGAGTTTCCGTCAGGCAGATGCCAGGGCGGACACAACCGCAGCGATGGAGTCCTTCGGAATTTCGGGCCACAGCGGCAGGCTCAGCTGTTCGCGGCACTGTCGCTCCGCTACCGGGAACGCACCCCTGAGGTACCCCTTGTAAGCATAAGCGGGCTGCAGATGCAGCGGAATGGGATAATGGATTCCGGTGCTTATACCGAGTTCCTTCAACCGCTGCATGGTCGCATCCCGGTTTTCCAGGCGCACCGCAAAAATATGCCATACCGGATCCGCCCCGCTGCGGACGGAAGGACTCCGGACACCGCTCACGCCGTCGAGCAGCCGCAAATATTCCGCGGCCTTCTCCTTGCGCAGCGCGGTCCACTCCGACAGATGCCGCAGCTTGATGCGGAGGATTGCCGCCTGCAGCGAGTCGAGGCGCATGTTCATCCCCTCGATTTCGTGTTCGTATTTCGCCTTCCACCTTCCATGGTTCACGAGCATTTTACACACCTTGTTGAGCGATTCATCATTGGTCGTGATCGCACCCGCATCGCCGAATGCACCGAGATTCTTTCCCGGATAAAAAGACCAGGTCGCTATGTCGCCGAAGAATCCGGGATGCTTTCCGTCAAGCGAGGAACCGTGAGCCTGTGCCGAGTCCTCGATGACCTTTATCCCGTATTTACGCGCAATGCCCATTATAGCCGGCATGTCGGCCATCTGCCCGTAAAGATGGACGGGGATGACCGCCCTGATGCTCTTTCCGGTCGACGAGGCCAGACGTTTTTCGAGACTGACAGGATCCATTGTGTAGAAGTCGTCCTCAACATCGACGAAGTCGACTTCGGCACCGGTCATCGTAACTGCTTCGGCGGTCGCGATGAATGTATTGACCGGAACAAGCACCCGGTCACCCGCGCCGATCTTGAGCGCCTTGAGGGCGACAATGATGGAATCGGTGCCGTTCGCGGTACCGGTCGCAAAACCGCAGCCGGTCCAGGCCGCGAATTCTTGTTCAAAGCCTTCGACCTCGCTGCCTCCGATAAAGGCGGTGTCCCTGATCAGTTCGCCGATTTTTTTCATGTATTCGTCATACAGCGGTTCGATCGCATCGAACAGACAGGCAAAATCGATTTTCTGCATGTTCCACCTCACTCTTTATAGTCATGGATCGCATCGACCGTTCCGGTCATGCGGGCGGGATTTCCGACGACAACCGCACCGGCGGCCACATCCTTCGTGACGACGGCTCCCGCACCCACTAGACAGTCGTCACCCAGCGTTACGCCCGGCAGTACCGTTGCGTTTGCGCCGACCTTTGCCCGTCTGCCGACACGCACTCCGGCGAGATTTTTTTTCGCATTCCGGCTTTTTGGATAACGCGCGTTCGTGAAGGTTGCTTTCGGTCCTATCCACGAGTCGTCGCCGAGCACGGTGTATTCCGGCACGAACGCCTGGGAATGGATCCTGACACGGTTTCCGATCGTCACGTGGTGTTCGATGCAGGTAAGTGTACCGACGCTCACGTCATCGCCGATGACAGTCATCTCGCGTATGCATGCATGGTGGCCGGTCTGGAATGCCCTGCCGGTCACCGTGCCGGCATAGATGACGGTGTGGCTCCGTATCCTGGAATGAGGACCGATCACGGTTTTCAGTCCGCCCTCCGCACCGGCTTCCGGCGGGCAGCCGATAATGCAGAAATCACCGATTACGGTTCCTTCGCCCAATTCCACATCGGGATACACTATCGAAGTGGCGGTCATATTATTGATGCGTCTTCTTTCCGAGTTTGGTGTATTTGGGCTGATACCGGAGAAATACTTCCTGTCCGGTTTCGGCGGATTCATACATGGCATTGATCAGTTCAAGGGACTTGCGTCCTTCGAGTCCGTCAACGAGCGCCTTCTTGTTGTTCCTGATGCAGTCGATGACGTTCTCGAGATACCGCTGGTGACCGAAGCCGTACACGTTCGGCGGCATCTCGGCAAATTCTGCAAGAACCCGGCGACTCTCTTCCTCCGGCTCATCCTCGAACCACCAGGTTTCCATCTTGTTGACGGCAAAGCCGCCGATGACGACGGAACCCTTCTCGCCGAGAAGAGACAGGGAGCCTTCAAGATTTTTCGGCCGTGCGGCGGTTGTTGCCTCCACGATTCCAAGCGCGCCGTTCCGGAACTTGATGATTGCCGCCGCGGTGTCGTCCGCTTCGATATCCACCAGATACGTTCCGGTATGCGCCATCACCGAAACGGGTTCGCCGAGCATCCACTCGAGCAGGTCGATATGGTGTGAGGCCTGGTTCGATATCACGCCGCCGTCAAGCTCCCAGGTTCCCCGCCATGCATCCTGGTCATAATACTTCTGGTCCCTGCACCAGCGTACCCGGACGGTACCCAGCACGAGTTTGCCGAAACGTCCGGCTTCCAATGCCTCGCGGGCCTTGACCACGGGAAGGTTGTACCGGTTCTGCTTGACCACGAACAAACGGACTCCGTGTTCGTCACATACGCGGATCATTTGGTCCGCATCCTCGATCTTGAGAGCCATCGGTTTTTCGCAGACGATATGCTTCCGGTATTTGTCCACTATGTCAATTGCGTTTCGGGCATGATACCCGCTCGGCGTCAAAATGTTCACTATGTCAATGTCGGGATTTTTCGTCAGCATTTCGTCATAATTGTCGTAAGCGGGCAGCCCCAGCGGAGCCGCAATTTTTTTTGCTTTATCATATTCGGCATCGCAGACGGCGGCCAACGATACATCCGGTATTGCGGCGATGGCATCGACATGTTTCTGTGCGATTCGTCCGCAACCGACCAAGGCAAATTTCAACTGCTTCATGATAGTCCCCCCATTTAAATCCGGTTTACAGAAATTAAATTGACAGGTGCATGAACCAAAGTTGTATGATTTCAAAATATATTTTACACCAAATGAATCCGGAAGTACAGGAATCGCTTGAAAATTCCAAAAAAAAGCATATAGCTTAAAGTACATATAACACGACACCGGAGAAACTGCATATTACCCATTGGATACTTTGGAGGTAATCATGAAGTATTTTCGTATTGTTTTATTTTGTCTCCTGTCTTTTTTAATCGCCGCCTGTCCGATGGAACAGCCTGAAGAAAAAACGGGAAATCTGGTTATTGTCATAGAACCTGCAGACATACGTTACAGTATCCCGCAGGAAATACAGACAGCCGAATACCGCATAACGTTCGCGGGAGAAACAGAAATACTCCAGCAAGTTTGCAGCGATACGGCGGCGGTACATCCGGAAGTTACCGCGTCACTGCCTTCAGGTACCTGGAGCATCAAAATCGAAGGTCTGGATGTTGACGGTCATGCCGTTTCCTGTGGAAATTCCGGCACGCTGCTTGTCCCCGCCGATAAAACGATTCGCACCGAAATTCCGATGTTTCCGGTATCCGAAGGCTCAGGAACCATTGACATAACGGTTACCTGGTCAGCTCCTGCCGATACTCCAATAGAATTGGTCACGGTAACCGTCGACGATACAGAAGTTCCAGCAAATACATTGTCTACGGATCTTACCGGATGCAGCATGATTTACTGCGAAACAAAAAACGCGGGTCTTCACCGGGTTGACATGGCTTTCACAAATCAGATCGGCACACAAACAATTACGGAAACAGTGTATGTCCGAGCCGATCTGACCAGTGCGGCACATATCATCGTATCCTTTACAGGCATTCAACCGCCACCTCCGCCGGCTCAGATCATCGCCGACCACACCGCGGTGGAACAGTTCGTCGCAATTCCTGCGGAATACGTCGCAGAGGTCAAGAAGATGTGGTTCAACCTTCCCGGCGAGTCGCATTCGCAAGGATACCGGACCGGGCTCGGTCTGCTGGCTGCCGCAAATCCGGTCTATGCGACAGATGCGACATCGGCGAGCACTACCAACCCGCCCCCGATTGCCTCGACGGGAGCTTTTCTTCGGTCAAGCAAATGGACATCGTTCAATACGCAATGGTATGTCGGCGAGGCATACTGGTTTACGAACAGCGGCGGTATCGCAGAGATCAAGGGACACCTCGACTTCTACAATTCCGGTTCCACGCCAATCCCGATCTCCGCCTTCGGTTTCGGATGGTGCTGGGACATGACGAGGAATTCTCCGAGCGCGGAAATCGATCCGGTTTACAGGGTTCACTGGTACGGTTCGACCGACGGTGGTCCGGAAGGCGACCGGATGTGGGGCCTCGATTCCGGCGACACAGCGCTCACGGGAAACTCCGTATGCATGGATACCTACCTTGCCGCAACCCAATCCTACGCAGACTACTGTGTCTCGAAGGGATACCCGACAAAGGTATTCTTCACCACCGGACCCGCCGACGAAACGGGCGAAACGGGTTACCAGCGGGAACTGAAGCATGAATACATCCGTACTTATGTCAGAGCCGATGCAAGCCGCATACTGTTCGACTACGCGGACATCCTGTCCTGGAGCGGCGGAGAACAGGCGACGGCGTCGTGGACCGACGGCGACGGAACGGTACATGTATATCCGGTGCTGCATCCCGACTATGTCGGGGAAGAAAGCGGCGGGCACATCAACAACGCCGGAGCGGTTCGTCTCGGCAAGGCGGTCTGGTGGATGATGGCGCGCATCGCCGGCTGGGACGGCAACTGAATACCGGCAAGTCGCGGTCAGAACTGTACGAGACTGCCCTCCATTTTCGCGCGTGAGAGGGCGATGTTCAAAAACAGAATTCCCGCGGGCAGCAGTACCAGTGCGAAGGAGGAAAGGTACACAAGAGAAGGCTGCCACTCGCCCGATCCTGCGGGAACGAGCAGAATTTCCCTTACGGCCCGTGCCGCGTGGGCCATGGGCAGCAGTACTGATATTTTCTGCAACGGAAGCGGGAGAACCTCGACCGGAAACAGAAGCCCACCCAGAAAATAGCTTGACGTTCCAAATAAAAGATTCACCGGACTCCCCTGTTTGAATACCATGATGAAGGCGGCAGAAATCATGCCGAGCGAGAGAAAGCAAACGAACGTCAGACCGAGGACAAACAGCACTAGCAGGATTTCGGCAATACCCGCCTTGATGCCCACGATCAAAACCGTCAAAAAGAGATACAGCGCACTCTGAAAAAAGGATGCCGCGAATGACCACATCGAATTGCCGAACAGCACGAGATTTGCCGGAGTCGGTGTGGAAAGAAGAATCTCGAGAGTGCCCTGCATTTGCGCGCCGCGGACCTCTGCCGACAAGGAATACAGCCCCGTCGAAACAAACGTGCTTACGCACATCCCAAGCAGCGCAAACGCGAAATAATCGTTGCCATACCGATCGAGATACCGCGAAAAACCGGAGCGGAAGGTTTCTCCCAAAAAAAAGAACAAAAACACCGCGGCAAGGATGCCGAACAGATTCATGAAAAACCTGAAACGGTAGCTTACCTGGACAAGAAAATCGCGGACAAGGAAGCAGAACAGTTTATACATTTTTTCCTACCTTTCGGTGCAGCAATGCAAGCAGGTCGTCGGAGGAATCCGTCACCTCCCGGATGTTTCCGCCTGCCTCGACAAACGAGCGCACCAGGGTTTCCGGTCCGGTTGTACGCCCGTCAAAACGGACACGGATCAGACACTGACCGTCAAAAACTGCCGCATCGCCCCAGCGGTCAAGCCATGTGCGGGGCACGTCTCCCGAATACCGGATCACAAGTTCCCTTCCGCCGTCGAGCAGGACGCCGAGTTCGGAAGGGATTCCGCTTGCGACCACCCGACCCGCGTCGAGCACCACGATCCGGTCGGCCAGATGCCGGGCTTCCTCGAGATCGTGAGTGCAAAGAAAAACGGTCGCGCCCCGTTTTTTCATCAGCACGCCCGAGACGAAATCCCGGAATTCCTCCCGTGCGAGGGGATCGAGATGTGCAGCGGGCTCGTCGAGGAGATACAGTATGGGCATGCCGAGCAGGGCACGCGCGATGTTCAGCTTCTGCTTCATTCCGGCCGAATAAAACCGGTAGGGTTTTTCGGCGACTTCGGTCATGCCGGTTTCCGCAAGGCTGTCCGCGACACGTTCGCGAAGAGCCCTGCCCCGAAGGTTGTACAATGCGCCGAAGAACAGCAGATTCTGCCGGCCGGTGAGCCGCCAGTAAAAGGAACGCTCGTTCGGAGTCACAAGGCCGACGCTTACGGGAGCAGAACCGCCCGGGCGGATTTCCCCGCTGTCGGGGGTGATAAGCGAGGCCAGAATTTTTATGAGGGTTGTTTTTCCCGCTCCGTTCGGCCCGAGCAGACAGGTAATCCGGTGTGCCGGTATTTCCATCGAAACCGAATCGAGCGCACATATCCGGCTGCGTTTTCCGAACGGATTCATTCCGCTTCCGTTGAAGGTTTTCGAGACATCGCGAAGGGTAAAAATATTTCCACCGCCTGTCGTTGTCATATGTACAAAGCATATGTTCACCCGGCCGGAAAAGCAAGCGAATGTCCTTGACAGACGACTTCATTGCTCATACGCTTAAAACAACACGGACATACATGCTTTTTTACCCGAATACTGGGAGAAAAACGATGGACAGGAATCCGGAGTCCAGATTGATACTCGCCTGCCTGCTGCGCAGATCGCGCGACGCGGAGAAAATAATCTCAGGCCAAAACATATCACTGCAAAAACTTTCCTCCCTGGCCGATAAAAATCTCGTTCGGGCGGCACTCTCGGAAGCACTGATACGATTCGACCTGCCTCCCGGGTATCCGCACGAATTTCTCCGCAAGGTTGTGATGCAGAACAGCCTTGCGCGCGACATACTGCTTCAGAACGCCAGATGGTGCAACGCGATCCTTTCGGAGGCCAATGTACCCATGCTGCTGCTCAAGGGGCTGACCCTGCCGGCCGAACCGCGCCGCGACATCAACGACCTTGATATCCTGGTACCCCGGCATTTCCTGGAAACCGCCATAGCGGCCCTTTCCGGCGGAGGGTACCGTTATGTGGGTGACGAACTCAATTCCCGTGTATGTGAAAACGAACGGGGCAAGTTCGAACAACAGGCCGCATGGAACAACCAGTTCCAGTTCCGGCATGAACAGACGGGGCTGATTATAGAACTGCATGTGAACCTTTTCCAGAGCGACCGCATTTTCCCCGAAGTGCTCGACAGCTATCTCGGGGCTGTCGGGGAATTATGGAACAGGAAGGTACTCCTCGATACCGTCGGTATCTACGCACCGGGCAGGGAAGACATGTTCATCCTCATGTGCGTCCATGGATCGGTCAAGCGGAGTCCCGGCAGGAACCGCTTCGCGCTCCGTACCGTTCTGGACCTCGAAGGCCTCGCGCGTGAGGGAATCGATTGGCCGCTCGTCGAACAGCTTTCGCGGCGTTACGGTATCGGCGAACATCTGCTGCTTGGCTTCCGTCTCGTGGAACGGTATTTCCCTGCGACGATTCCGCCTCAAACTATCCGCAACATCCGCCGGTCATTGCCCCTGCGGCTGCGGTTTCTGTCGCTGCTCCATTTCCGGTGCTTCCGCGGCATCGGACCGAGCAGACCGATCGCGGCATGGGTATATCGGGTCGTTGTTCCATTTTTTTACCCCGGCAGCTTGAAACGGCGTCTGACATTTTCGACAGCCGCTTTTCACGCTCCGCTCCGTCATATCGCACTGGACCGCTTGGCCGGGATGCACCGTCATGACTGAAGCGCCACGGCTTGAAGACTGGTTCGAACTTCTCGGCGGAAGCGGCCGGAAAGCCGTCTGGCTCCCCGTCCTTTCAGGCAGCATGGGGCCGGTGCTGCTCCCCGGGGATGAAGTGCTTGTCGAACCGTGTCCCTGGCGGAACTGCAGGACAGGCGAGATAATCGTGTTCCGGCAGGGAGGCGCGCTGACCGCGCACCGGCTTGTCTTCAAAGGGGAGATTTTCGGCAAGTGCGTACTGCTGTTCCAGCAGGGCGACGCGATGCACCGGGGGGGATTCATCAGGCAGGAAAACATTCTTGGAAAATGCACTGCGCGCAGGAGGGACGGTTCGGAAACGGCGCTTGCCGACCATGACGCGGATCGGCGCATTGCACGCTGGAACAGGCGCAGGTCCGGAATTCACTGTATCAAAGGGGTGGTGAAATGGATATTGGGGAGCATGCCTTTTTTCCGTTGGCGACGGGGCCGGTAACCATCGACATCAGATTCGACATTCCCGAAAGCACCCGTACCTTCGCCCGGTATTTTACCGGATACGAGGGCACGGCGGATGGAGACCTGCGGCTCGATTTTACCGTCGAAAGCCATGCGGATTTTCCGGTGATACCGCAAAGCCTCGTGCAGGCCAAGCGCTGGGATGGCGGACGTTTTTCCATTGCAGGGGACCTCTTCCGCGGCAGTTTCAACGCACGGAACGACTGCTGGGAAATTTCCGTCAAGAATATTTTAACCAAGGGACAGACAACCCGTGTCTTCGAGCAGTTTCTCTACCAGGCCTTTTATTCGGCCTGCAGGCAAATAGGAACTCCGGCGTTATTGCTCCATTCATGCGGCGTGCACGCATGCGGAAACGGTTTCCTCTTCGTCGGCGCATCCGGAATGGGGAAAAGCACGGTCGCCAATCTGAGCAGGGCGTACGGCGTAGTCAACGACGAAATGAACATCATTTCTTTCGCCGGAACGGAACCGCGCCTCTGTCCGAGTCCCTTCAATGCATACTTCACGGGAAAGAGCGCCGATACCTCTCCGGTACGGGCTGTGTTCCTGCTTCGACATGACAGCACGTGCAGGCTCGAAACGGTTTCGCCCGCCCTTGCAGCGGCGGAAATCACGGGACAGGTGGTGCCGCCCATCGCACTCGAAGACCCGTACACCCCTGCCGCATCGGGCGCAATGCTGGAAGCGGCAATGAAGCTGGCGGTTTCCGTCCCGGTCTGCAAACTGTATTTCCCGCTCGCTGGCGGATTCTGGCCTCTGATCCTCGATCAATTCGGACCGGAAAAAAAATTACGGCAGGAATAGTGCCGGGAGGTATGTATGGACTGTACATCGGTTCTCGCGAAAAACGACGGCTTTACCGTCCGCGTCATGGGCGATGAAACACTGTTTCTGGATTCTGACGGAACGGCGATCCATGTTGCCGACGAGGTCGGGTCTTTCATCTATGGACAGATTGACGGTGAAAAAAATCTCGGTACCGTCCTCGAAGCCATCACCGAAACATATGACATCGACGGAAAGACGGCGGAAAAAGACATGCTCCGCTTTTGCGGCGAACTGGTTTCGCAGCATATCCTTGGAGCGCTCCGATGACGGAACTGATGCAGTCGGTGTACCGGAAATACCGGGATGAAAACAGGCTGTACGCGGCGATGGTCGAACTGACCTGGAAATGCCAGTGCAGATGCATCCATTGCTACATAGACGAACGGAAGTGCGGGGAACTGTCCACGGCCGAAACGGTCGGACTGCTTGACCAGATGAAAGACGAGGGCATCATCGACCTCGGTTTTACCGGAGGGGAAGTATTCCTGCGGAAGGACCTTCCGACCGTCATCGAAGAAACGCACGCACGCGGATTCATTTTTTTTCTTTTGACCAATGGCATACTCATCGACGAGACCGCCGCGGACATGCTCAAGAAAAACGGCGCGCATCATGTGGAGATGTCGCTCATGGGCTCCTGTGCGGAAACCCACGACAGCATCATGCGTCATCCCGGCGCCTTCGACAAAACACTGCAGGCAGTCCGACTCCTGCGGGAACGCAACATCACCGTTGTGCTCAAGAATTCGGTGCTGCGCCGCAACGTGGAGGAGCTGGAAAAAACGGCAGCCCTCGCGGAAAAAGAGGGAGCACTCTTCAATGCCAGCGTGAGCATCCTGCCGACAACCGCGGGCAGCTCAGGACCGCAGTCCCTCGCGATAGACTTCGATACTGCCGCGCGCCTCGACCGGATGCTGACGGGAGGCGGCCTGATTCCCGGAGAAGACGGCTTGCGGGGAGCCATGCTTGAATGCAACGCAGGACGGACCAACTGCGGAATCTCGCCGGACGGGGATGTGTATCCCTGCCTCATCTGGCGAAGGCCGGTCGGCAACATCCGGACCGACTCATTGAAAAACATCTGGCACGAAAAAACGGATCCCTATCTCGAGACCATACGGAGAACGAAACCGGAACAGAGCAGCGTCTGCTTTATCTGCACCCACAGGGACAGCTGCCGCAGGTGCCCGGGGATGGCCTGGTCCGAAACGGGTGATTTCCGTTCGCCGGCGTATTCGGCATGCATGCTCGCCGGAAAAAAAGAGGGCCCGGCCTTTCGGCCGGACCCCCTCACCGTTGCCCGGTCAGCTGCAGCACCAGCCGAACAGCGGGTTCAGGAAGGCAATCGGCCCCGTCGACCCGACTGAACCATAGGCGCCGAATACACCGATTTCCACTTTCTCGGTTTTCAGCTGCGGGGTCTTGTACAGTTTTTTCATACTGCACCTCCTACATAAAATCATGCCCGCACTAACTTGCAGGCCTTGCACCCGAAATTGTTACCGTACCGCCTGCCGGCGTATGTCTTCGGTAACGAGCACATCCGGAGACGACGCAAACCGTCGGGCCATCGACTCGATCAGCATCCAGAGGATCGCAAACGGCGTCCTGATGATGATCGCGATATCTCCGAAAAGGGATATGTGTTCGCAGTAAGTGATGTCGAGCCGGATCATCTGCTTGAACGTCAGTTTGTTCTTGCCGCTGACCTGCCAGAGCCCAGACATTCCGGGAAGCGTGTCGAAGCGGTGCGTATGCCACCGCAAGTATTCTTCCGCCTCATAGGGTATGCACGGGCGTGGTCCAACGAGGCTCATGTCTCCCCGGATCACATTCCAGAGCTGAGGCAATTCATCGAGGCAGCTCTTGCGGATGATCTTCCCTCCCGGGATGATACGGGGATCATAATTGTCGAGCTTTTCCATGGGCTTGTCCCCGTCCCTGATGAAACCGGAAGAATGTTTTCCGTGAAAGTCCTGGTTGTTGTTGATGTGCATCGTCCGGAATTTCCAGAACGTAAAGGGAACTCCGCGATATCCGATACGCGTCTGTTTGAAAAAAACCGGACCCGGCGATACCAGCTTGATGTAGGTTCCGACCGCAAGAAGTATCGGAGAGGTCATGACCAGCAAAACGCACGACAATGAAACATCGAGCTTCCGTTTCCATTCCGGGATTCCGGTGATGAACAGGCTGTCGATTTCCCTGCTTATTGCCGCCGCTTCGGCCGGTTCGGTTTTTTCGTTCGCAAGCCAGGTATCGGGATAGGAATACACGTCAAAGAGTATCCCGTTGTCTTCGAGCTTGACGAGCTCGGTGACGATCTTCCTTCCGAATATACGGGCACCTGCTTCACGGGTATCGGGAAGGAACACCGAAATGTGTCCCTCGCCGTCCCATCCGATGCAGTCGATCGCCCTGACAGTCTTCGAAATCCGCAGGAGTATCTCCGTCTGGCTTTTTTCGTCCTCCGTCGGCAGATAAAAAACGACAATGGAAAAGGCGCTCCCGTTTCTGTCAGACCTGATCCGTTCCGTTTTTACCAGCTCCTTGAATTCGTCGGGAGGAAAGATGTTCGGGTGCGCAACGTGAAGTATTTGCATGAAAGCAAAACGATCCGGGAGTGTTTTTTTCTTTGACATGTTCCGGCCTCCTCTGTACCATTCATAGTGGAGTCTATTGCACGGAAAATTTAAAGAAATAAGATTCGGGTATGAAAATATCGGCGATGAATTTCGGCGGAGTATTAGGGATGGATCATACTTCGGTAGTATCCGGCTAGATTTGCAGCCTGCAATCAAAGATTAGCAGCCTGCAATCAAAGATTTGCAGCCGCCCACAGAGCTGCCTGCAGCCGGTTTTCGACATTTATCTTTTTGAAAATGTTATAGAGGTGGGTTTTGACGGTATTGGTGCTGATGAAAACTTTGTTCGCGATTTCTTCATTCGTCGATCCCATGCTGACAAGGGAGAGAATTTCAAGTTCCCGGGCGGTGAGCGCGGTTTTTTCCTCGAGGAGCACCTGTTTTTCCCGGAAGCCGTCGAACACGCATTTGAGCAGAACCGCGCGCGAAATCCACACCTCGCCGCTGAGAATCGTCCGGATTCCCTTCAGGAATATTTCGAACCGGTCCTCTTTGTAAAAAAAACCGCGGATATTTTTTGACAGTGCTTTTTTCTCTATTCCCGCATCGACCGACAGGTTGAAAAGGGATATGTAACATTCCGAGAGGTATACGTTTGCCGCGATGTTCTGCAGTATTTCCCCGAAACTCTGATCCTCGGTATCGACGAGGATTAGCTGCCCGTGCGTCCGGTCGCTGCATTCCACATGCTGTCCGCTCCAGATGGAATCCTGCTCCCGGTCGACCAGAATGCATCTGGTACCGAGTTCCCTGTTGAGCACATAGGCTAAAAATTCATTTTGAAGATTGAGCGGGCCGATTATCAGAACTCTGGAATTTTTGCAGTCAAACGTGTCAGCATTCATGCATCTTTTCTCCATAAAGAGAAACGTTACCGATAATGACGACTTTAACCTAATTGTAGCGGATCGATGTTCCGCGTGCAAACAAACCGTCCACAGACAAGTCTAGCCCGATCCTGCCCGGAATTCATGATTCCCGGACCGAAAATCATGGTATACTGCAGAAATGGAAACACCCGAAATTGAAGAAATCATCGCACAGGACATCGATTTCCTGCGCAAATGCCCGAAGAAACTCGACTGCGACCATTGCGGCGAGGAAGTATGCGTGAAGGTTGTATCGGTCGCCGATTTTCCGACCATGTACGGCACATTCCGCATCATCGGTTTTGTAAACAACAGGGACCGGAAAGACCACATCATAATCATGAAAGGCGACATGGGCGACGGTAGCGCGGTTCTGACCCGGGTCCATTCGGCCTGCCTGACCGGCGACGCGCTCGGCAGCCTGCGCTGCGACTGCGGCCCCCAGCTGCACCTCGCACTCCGCCTGATCGAGGCCGAAGGCCGCGGCATCGTGCTCTACCACCAGGAAGAAGGCCGCGGTATCGGGCTCGTCAACAAGCTCCGTGCGTACGCGCTGCAGGACAAGGGCTACGATACCCTCGACGCCAATATCGCGCTCGGCTTCAAGGCGGACGAACGCGATTACCGGGTGCCGGCGGAAATGCTCAAAAAAGTGGGCGTTAAAAGCGTCCGGCTCCTGACCAACAATCCCGAAAAGGTCGAAGACATGGAACGCAACGGCATCCCGGTCACCGAACGCGTGAACCACGAACTTCCCACCCAGAAATACGACATCAAATACCTCGAAACCAAGCGGGAACGGTTCGGACATTTCTTGCACATGGGGAAATAGATGCCTGCCGGCAGCTTATTCCCCCTCGAGCTCCGCGAGGCGGGACACGGCTGCGGTACGGAAGGGCAGGATCAGAAGAAGCGATCCGCTAGCGCCGTAAAAAATCGACAAAAGGGCTATCGAGACATTCGTGCCGACAACGCTCGCCTCGGACGGATACGGAATCCCGTGCAGCATGCCGATGAAGCCGGTCATCAGGAGCAGGACCGAAAACCCGATCATGTAGGCCAATACCGTATTGAAGAACGCTATCGCGGATTTCTGGTCGGCAACGCTTGCGCCTGCGCTGAAAGGGGCTGAAAAAGCGAGCGAGGAACGCTTCGCACCGAAACCTATCGTCGCGAGAATATACGGCGTAATTATGACGGGTATCAGCGTCGGAAAATCAAAGAGAATCCCGATCTTCATTCCGCACAACCACAGAAGCACTGCCCCGATGATGCAGATAATGATCATCGGCACCGCTATTTTTCTGAACATACACAGCTCCCTT
>JFJP01037226.1_pt1 | contig 36476 bp, 44 predicted proteins | sample 431651 | NCBI WGS metagenome assembly JFJP01 (sample SAMN02602958, study PRJNA72255) | Microbial mat metagenome, whole genome shotgun sequencing project. | biome: fresh water; feature: sink hole; material: water; isolation source: purple microbial (photo- and chemosynthetic) mats found in... | reverse complement strand
ACATATATATTCTTCCTTCTTCTTTCTTTTCTTATTTAATGTATTCTTATTATATGGTGTCGGATTCGACATACCCCCCCTGTCGGATTCGACATACCCCCCTGTCGGATTCGACATCCCCCCCCTGTCGGATTCGCCGTTAGGTAGGTCGGATTCGACCCCCCCCTGATCGAATTCGATACAGGTATTCAGTTCATCACTATTCGTATATTCTTTATATAAGTCATTGCTCAGCGTATAGTAATTGTTTACGTACTCAGTTCCTCTTATCATTTCATGTTTTTTAACCAATACGTTGCATTTAATTAAATACCTTAATATGTGTCTTATTTTTTCAGTTCCCATCCAGTGGAAACGTTTTGCTATTCTTGAATAACTAAGCCTGGCGTAATATTTATTGTCGAATTTATTTATATCTTGATGTTGTGATGACTTTAGCAATGCTATGATATAGTTCAATACTAAAGCATGAGTTTCCTTCCCATTACAAATCTCGACTTCTCTTTTCTTGAATCCCCAAAAACCGTCAATATTTTGCATACGACTATCCCCCGTCATAATATTATTATCACCTGTTAGTAGTTGCGTTATTTGTTTTAGAACCCCGTATGACCTTCCATATAAGTCATGTGAATTATTAGAATACGGCCCCAAATATTAATCTGTCAAAATAAATTATGAATTAAAAGTGAATAATTGTTCATAGTTAGTTGACTAATTGGCCCGAGTATTGAATAAAAGTTTGATTTTTAAAATTAATGTATTATAGTCTTTCATCCACCATTAAAGTGTACACTTTCTGTACACTTTACTTGAGTAAATAATTATAATTAACAAAGGAATACTTTATGAATTACAAACAACCTCCCTTAATAGATTACGATACAAAAACAGATATCAAGGTAAGAATTCCCTCAAGATATAGACAATTAATTTTAAATCTCGGGAGGGGAAATCTGAGTAATGGAATGCATGTATTACTTTTTAATAATGAATCAAAGATGCTAGATTTAGCTGAAAAATTACAGAAAACTGATAAAAATCACGATAAAAACCCTAAACAAACTGTAAAGAAAAAGTCAAAATAATCTAACGAAAACTTTTACAAAGGATAGATTATGGCGTTCATTATTAAAAAAGCAAACAGACACATATCTAAGATGAGAATCGGTTTATTCGGTCCATCTGGCAGTGGTAAGACCTATAGTGCATTACTATTATCTAAGGGATTAACCGTTGATCCATCTGAGGTAGTAGTAATCGATACAGAGAATGGTAGTGCAGACTTATACTCAAACCTATGTGAGTACTCTACATTAACCCTAGAGGCTCCATTCGCCCCTGCACGCTACATAGAGGCGATCAAGGCATGTGAACAACAAGGCTTCGAAGTTATCATAATAGATAGCATCTCTCATGAATGGGAGGGATCAGGCGGTTGTTTAGAGATTCACGCTAGGCTAGGTGGCAAGTTTGAGAATTGGGCAAAGGTAACTCCATTACATAATCAGTTCATTCAAGCGATAGTTCAATCTAGTTGCCACATCATTACCACAGGTCGGTCTAAGATTGACTATAACTTTGAAGGCAAGTCTCAAGGTGGACGTGGGAAAGTAGAGAAGATAGGTCTTAAGACTATCACAAGGGAAGGGTTTGATTATGAGATGACTATCGCATTTCAGATCAATCAAGAGCATTATGCGACTACTGATAAAGACCGTACGGGTATGTTTAGTGATGCTACTCCATTCCTATTAAGTGAAGAGATAGGCAGAAAGATTAAGACATGGAATGAGTCAGGTGCAGTAGCACCGTTGGCCCCTCAAACTGATAAGTTATTCGATAGAATTTGTTATTGTATGAAAAGATTAACCAATAACTACGAAGAAAATAAAGTAGAGGGATTAAAAAAAGAATTGAATTTTAATACTTCATTAGAGATTAGAGCGTTACCTGATAATGAAAAATATGAAATTATAGCTTTTTTAGAAAACAAAATGCAAGAGGAGAATATTTTATGATAACTGAGATGAATTGTGCTCAAGGAATATTTATACATTATTTAGAAAGAAGATGTCCTAGATCAGAAATGATAACTAAGGAAGTATTGGAAGATATGTTGGAAGATATGATGGATATGGCCTTAGAGTGTGATCTGGTTGAGATCTGTAGAAATTTGCCAATTGTAGTAACTAGAGATTGCTATATAGAAGTAGTTCTAAGTGCAATGTTACTTTACAATACAATGGACTTATTATGATTAAAAATGAGGGACTCGTTAGTTGTTTAAGAGCAGCACTATATGAAGAATTCGAAGAGCTATCTGAAAGAGAAATTGCTATTTTGTATGCAGCGTTTGCTATTTATCAGAAGGAATCAGAGGAGTATTAATGGGGAAAAAATGCATAAAGTGTGGCTCTTATATGGAGAGTGAGGATGGGGTTTATGCGTGTGCTTATTGTTTAGATCAACTAGTACGTATTAAGCGGGAACAATGGGAATCAGAAAGTAAAATAATCGAGGTGGATGATGGAAGCGGAAGAAGCACAAGTAATTATAAAGGGACGATTGAAAGAATTACTGGCACTGAAAGAGAAGATGATTAACGAAGGCGCATTTAGTAAAATACGAGAATTAGAAGAGATAATCTATATCAATAAAGTCTGGGCGGGAGAAGAGGATTTATGTCTGTTTACGTTAAGAAGGGAATCAAAAAAATAAAATGTATTGTCTGTTTATTAGAAAGACATGTTTCGCTCTTTCATCCAGCAGAAAGGGTATCGGAAACACCTAGATGTAGGAAATGTCTCAAAGAAAGGCAGAAGATGTTTAGTTATAAAGGAATTGAAGCAGTAGTAGACTTCAAAAGATGTCTTAAATGTGACGCTAAATTTAAGTCGTATAACGGAAAACGCCTTTGCGATAGCTGTAAAGGTATTAACAAAAACACTTATTAGGAGGTAATTATGTTTAGTTTATTAGTTGCTACTTATTGCGCATATGCAATAAATTATAGTGCCTGTGAAAGAGAGATCAACGACTGTGTTGATCGATTAAATCACATGCAATATGTAGATTCGCAGTGGATGGATGTCCCCAATGAAGAAATGAGTATTAGTCATTTCAAAGAATGCTCTGAAAGAAATATTAAGTAGAAAAATAGTTGAATTCATAGGGGTTTCGTTCCATAATTACCCTATGAAAACAAAAACCCCTACTGTTCTAAAGTCAACAGAAAAGCAAATCGAGACATCTATACTCCATTATCTAGCTACCTTAAATATTTTCTGTTGGAAGCAGAACACAGTAGGGGTCTTTGATTCCAAACTAGGAGTCTATCGTAAACCCCACTCTCCATTCATCATCTCTGGTATCTGTGACATCCTGGGAATTTTGCCTGTATACACAAGCAGTGGTAAAGTTGGAAAGCTCTTATGCATAGAAATTAAGGTCCCCTCAAGACGTAATAATCTGACAGATAATCAGAAGAATTTCATGGATCGAGTAAACGCAAATGGGGGAATAGCGTTTGTTGCTACTTCCATTGAAGATGTAAAGATAAAACTAGGCTTAAATTAATGCATAAAAAATGTATTATATGTGAAAACAATTTTAAAACAAAACCATCTCATTTTGAAAAAAGAAAATGTTGTTCAATGGAATGCCGAAAGTTATATTTTCAACAAATATTAATTGGAAGCAATAATCCTAACTTTAAAAATGCTGGTATTAAAGCATGTCTGAGATGCAATAAAGAATATAAGTCATATAATAAAAAAAGAAAATACTGTTCAGATGAATGTGCCAATAAATCTAATAATAAAGGCAAAGGGGATAAAGTTTGCACTACTTGTGGTGGGAAATTTATTAGTTATGGCAAAAATATTAATTGCCAAAAATGTATATTAATAAAAAAAGAAAATAGGTTAAAAGAAAACAAAGCAAAACAAATAAAACCATTAAAGATATCTGGAGATAAACAGATCCCATACGAGAAAAGAGAAAGGATTTATGCTTGCACCGAATGTGGAGATGACTTTTCTAAAAATGGGAGAGTTAGAGCAAAGAACAGCATATGTCTGAAATGTAGGAAGAAAAACTATCAAGATGTAAAATGTAAATATTGTGAGGGAATTTTCCATACCTACATACTACACAAGAAAACATGCTGCTCAGATGAATGTAGAAAAAATTTCAGGAAGGTAAGATATTCGTCAAATAATAATCCTAACTATAAAGATGGCAGGAAGACAATAGCTTCGATGATAAGAGATTCAGAGAAAAATAAAAAATTAATAAAAGAAATATTGCAGAGAGATAAATACACATGCAAACAATGCGGAAAAGTTGGCGGGAGGTTAGAAGTAGATCATATAGTTAAATTTTCAATAATTTATGATGAATTTACGAAAATAGTAAAGCCCGAACATACAAAAAAAGATGTTTTTGATTCAGCAATGAATTACTCGGAATTTTGGGATAAAAAAAATCTACAAGTTCTATGCAAAAAATGTAACTTTCAGAAAGAAATAAAGTGGAGAATGGATACCAAATATTACAAAACAAGTGAATGGAAAGAAACTCCATCAATAAAAGATGTTGAGGAAAAACTTTCCAACCTATTGAAAGCATAATATTATATCTAAATGAAAAGCGACTCTTTATAAGTGTTTCCACCGGGAGTAGCGCCTCGGTGGTTTTTCTTTACAACCAATCCCAAAAGTCATAAACTAATATCCTGTTCTTGGAAAGTTTTCGAAAAAGCTTACTAGTAAGAGGTACTAATAGCTTGCCCTATGGGTATCTCTTACTAGTATTTATCAGTTTAATTATCATTTTGGTTATACAAGCAGTTATGGTCGTATTGTTTACTAAACAATAGAGTTTGAATTCTTTGATTAGAGTTGGATCGATTCTAATTGAGAAGATTGTTGTTAATGTTTTCATGGAATGTATTCTCCTGTCTCTCTGTATCTCTTCATAACTCTTTCAAATTCTGCTTTATTCTGTCTACATTCCTCAGCAACTTCAGCTCTCCTTTTCATCTCATATATTAATTTGGTTTGTTTTTCTAGTTGCTCTTGAGCATATTTAGCATTCTGAGCATATGTTCCTATAAATATAAATAAGAAAAATGCGCCAATTAACATTATCACTACAATTATAAGTTCAAACATAAATTACTCCTTGTTAATAACACTGATATCCCTACAAATAAGAATCCCAGTATTCTCTACTATCTCGATACATTTAAAGGCCTGTTTAGCATAACAACGAACCTTTATGATAACTTTACCTCTAAAAGATAGGATGATCGGGCAGTCAGGAATACAGTTACTAAGTGCTCTTAAATCATCCCAAGTTAAGTATCCGCGTTGGTTAGAGATGGTTTCGAATAGTGTTGGCATTTTTTGTTTAATCATAAATTTAAAGTCTTTATTTAAAGCATACATAGTAGCGTCTTCATCTGAGTCTATTGTAAGTACTAATTTCCCATTGTCGTATATATCTGCAATATCAAAATAAACCATTTTATATTTACCTTTTAGGTATTTCTTGTGATTGATATCAATAGATAAAACCCCTGCATTTATTGCTTGTCTTAATAAGGGGGCCAACTGTGCTTTAACTTCTTCAAGTAAGTCCAGGATTTCGTCGTCTACTTCCTCGTTTTTCCTATAAAGAGCGATAAGTTTTTCAAGTGTTACATTTAAGTCTTTCATATATTCTCCTTGTTGTTATATATCTATTATAACGCCGTATGACATGTAATGCAACATATTTGTTTCGCATAACGTCGTAATATAACGTGATGTGTTTATGAATTTACTTACGACTAAAGGGGAATTGTTTATGATTAAATGGGAATTATTTACGGGATATACGGGATATACGGGAATAATGGGAATAATTACATGGCAAAGTGGTAAAAAGCACGTTTGCCGTGTAACTCCTGCAATTGCGTATCAAGTCACTTGCAGGAGAGTTTATTTAAATGATGCGACGTAACTCCCTACGCCGTAGGGAACTGAATACTGTCTAGTAGGGGTATTATTGTAGCTATGAGACCATCCTGCCTTATGGCACCACTCATGTGCAAGATTTCCAGCAATAAAGTCTATCGAGTACTGTTTAAGAACCCAACCATAGATAGTCTGCCATTTAGTAGTAGGGTAAGTGTATCCGATTACCCCATACTTGTTACGTCGATCAACTGTTAAGAAGATGTCGGCCTCTTCGTCAACTGTAGGATCTAAGGACTCAGCTCCTTTCATTAAATTGTTATAGACTTGATAGTTTGTTAGGCCGTTAGAACTATCAAAGCATATACGTTCTTCTTTTTTGTAAGTACGATTCCAGAAGTATCCTTTTGAGGTTGTTATTTCATAGGAGAAATTGGTAACCCAAAATTTGAACTCAAGACTATTAAAGACCATCTCCATCTTTTCAGCTGCTCGTGATACCTTATCAAGTTCGATCGCAGTTAATCCGTCAGTTTCTAGTTTAACTTTAAACATTTATGCTCCTCAATGCTTGCCATATGTTAATTGATATATTAATATTACCATAATATTAATAATTTTACACGGGAGGCACTATGGCCGTAGCACCAAAGAAATCAGTAAAAGCAGTATCTAAATCAGCAGCTCCAAAAGCAGCAGCTAAATCATCAAAAGCAGCTCCTAAAAAAGCTGTTAAGTCTGTAAAAAAAAGCAAATAATTTTTGTTTGTAATTGATAGGGGGAGAGTGGGGATTAATTCCTTTCTACTCCCCTTTTCGTTTTTATGGTATCATAAAGCTAACGTAACTTTTTAACTAAGGATGGTTAATGAGAAATAATGCTGAGGCCGTCACAGTGTCTTTAGATGCTGCTGGCGTTGCTACATATACAAGCCCTACTATAGTGATCGAACATTGCTATGGTTATTCAATCCACGGTAAGTGGACCAAAGTAGGTGGTACCCTCGGTGGTACATTCAAAACCTATAAATCAAATGATGGAATCTACTGGATAGAAGTCGGAACTACAAATATAGCGGATGCTAGTGGAGCGAAAGAGTATGAAGTCGCAGATGCTATGTATCGATATGTGAAGCACGTATGTGTTTTAACTGGTGGATCGGCTACTCTATTTGTTAACTCTTTCGTAAAGGGTGTCTAATGAACATATCAGAAGAAGTAATGACAAAGATAATGACCTACTTATCTACTAGGCCATTTATTGAAGTGGTGCAGTTGATAAATGATATTCAGACAGATATCAAAATAAATAATTCTCCAAAGGATGATCGTGACTAAAAGAATACAGTGGCACTCAGAGGTCTGGGATATAGATAAATTGATCCCGTATGAGAAGAACCCTAGGATTATCAGAGATGATAAGCTAGAGGAGCTAGAGAGGTCATTTAACAACATTGGGATGGCACAACCGATTAACATTAATTTAGATGGGACTATATTGAGTGGTCATGCTAGATGGATGCAGCTGAAGAAAGAGGGTGTGACTAGTGTTGATGTGTATGTACCGGATAGGGGATTGACTCCGAAGCAGGAAGAAGCTGTTATTATTTTGATGAATAAGGCGGTTGCTGGAGAGTGGGATTTTCAAAAGTTGAATTTGGAGTTTAAGGAAAGTGATTTATTAGAGTGGGGTTTTACTAGCGAAGAATTAAATATTGAGATTCTCCCCGAGATTGATCCAAATAAAGAACTAATCGAAGACGAGATACCCGATATTGCAAATGAATCAGAGTGTATAATAACAAAAGGTATGCTTATTGAGTTAGGAGCTCATCGTTTGCTTTGTGGGGATAGTTCGTTGGTTGATGATGTTGAGAAGTTAATGGGAGGGGAGAAAGCGGATATGTTGTTTACCGATCCTCCTTATGGAATGAATGCTGTTAAAGTAGACGGGAATATTGGAGGGAATAGGAAAGGGGTGGTGGGGTTTGCCGGGAAAGTAAAATGCGGAATCTATAAACCCATAATTGGAGATGATCGCCCATTCGATCCGACATTTCTTTTAGGAATTGCTGATAAACAAATTATTTGGGGAGTGAACCATTTCTCTGAGAAATTACCATCCTCCCCACATTGGCTGGTCTGGTACAAAGATACTCCGTTTGGCAATGATTTTTCAGATGCAGAAATCGCATGGACAAACATTGAAAAGAAAACGGTTAAGGTTTACAAATTTACATGGGCAGGTATGACTAGAGAAGGCAATCGCAAAGACGAGTTAACTAAAAGAGTCCACCCAACACAAAAGCCAGTGGGTCTGTTTGCAAATATTTTAAATGACTATAATCCTTCCAGCGTGATCGATCTTTACCTTGGTTCTGGTTCAACTCTCATCGCCTGCGAAAAAACTAACCGTCGCTGCTTTGGAATGGAAATAGACCCTCATTATTGCCAAGTAATAATTGAACGTTGGCAAAAGTATTCGAATAAAGAGGCCTACATAATAAATGACGGGAAACGGATTCCATACAAGGAGTTATAATTGTCAAAGCTTATTAAAAAGACTGGACGTCCAACAGTCATGACAGAAGAAAAAATCAGGCAACTAAAAGCAATATGTAGGATGAAACCTACTCTTGCCGACTGTGCTGCATTCCTTGAAGTAAGTGAAGACTCAATCGATAAATATTGTAAAAAAATAGGTCTATCTTTTACGTTATTTCGTGAACAAAATATGGTCCACACACGTTTTATGATCATTAGAAATATCATAAAGCAATGTGAAAATGGCAACACTGCGATGTTAATATATGCTTCTAAAAACCTATGTGGTTGGACAGATAAGCCAGCAGCAGAAGGGATAGATTTTAATGAGCTATCATTAGATGAATTAAAGGCCATTACTAAGAAAGCGATGGATTATATCAAAGAACGTGAAACAACGGTGGCATAAATGGATATAGACTTCAGAGAGGCAGTTAAAGAAGATATCGACTTCATCATGTCCTCTTATCTAAAATCATTTAGAACTAGTTTCGATAATACTCGTATGACTAACGACGTGTACTTTCATAACTACTCCAAGATCATCAACCGATTGATGTCTCGGTGCCACTGTTTAATTGCTTGTGACGTCGAGGATAACAATCACGTCTATGGATATGTTATTTATGAGGTGATAGATGATCTTCCAGTCGTCCATTATATCTACGTAAAGTATGTATTTAGACTCGTAGGAATAGCTAGAATGCTAATAGATCGCTCTATAGGAAGTAATCACACTATAGTCGTTAGTCATGTAACCAAAGTGTACGATACAATTAATAAGAAGAAAGAAAGAGATTGGCACTATAATCCATTTTTGAGGTATTATGAAAATAAGCGAAGTTAAATTCTTTAACTCAGTTAAAGTTGGCAATCAAGAGCTAATAGTAGCAAGTCATTTAGAGGGATTAAATAATAAGCCTGCATATGAGATAGAGATTAATGATAATCTAGTTAAGATTAAAGAGTTAGGGACTGGTGAGTGTACTTATACAGGCCTATATAATACTGTTTGGTTTAGAGAGTTAAAAGATGCTGACAAAATTAGACCTCCAGATATTAAGAACGATGTCGTCAAAGCTGAAGATAAGAATAGAGGACGACAAGTTTCAAAAGCAAAATGATTTCATTGATGATCCATCTAAGTTAAAGGCCGCACTCTGTACCCGAAGAAGCGGGAAGTCTTTCGGGGCCGGGAGATATCTCCTAAAGACGGCCAATGATTATCCGGGGGTGAAGTGTCTCTATATTGCACTTACTAGAGACTCAGCAAAGAATATTATGTGGGATGATGTACTTAAAGTGCTCGTCAATAAGTACTCAATAAGCGCTAAGACTAATGAAGTTGATCTGTCTATGACGTTAGGGAATAAGAGCACTATCAGGCTAGTAGGTGCCGATGCTAAACCTGCTGAGATGGAGAAGTTTCTAGGACAGAAATATAAGCTAGTAATTGTAGATGAAGCTGGATCATTCAGACAGGATCTACGGAAGCTAGTTTATGAGATTATAGAGCCTGCGTGTGTTGACTTAGATGGCAGTGTAGCGATGATAGGAACGCCTACAGACCTAGTTAGGTCGCTGTTCTATGATGTGACTACTAATAGGGAGAGTGGGTGGTCGGTACACAAATGGTCAACTATGGACAACCCATATATAGCGGACAAGTGGGAGAAGAAGATAAAGGATCAGTTGGCACGTGATCCCAAGATAGTAGAGACTCCAGCGTTTAAACGGATGTATTTGGGCGAATGGTTTATAGACACAGATAAACTAGTCTATAAGTTTAACCGAGCAGTAAACGTGTTTACTGACCTTCCTAAGACACATAAGACCGAATGGTATCACTTAATAGGAGTCGACCTTGGTTACGAAGATGATAATGCTTTTGTTGTCGCTTGCTATAATCAGTATGACAGTCGCCTATGGGTGTTGGAGGTTATTAAACGGAATCACCTAGACTTTTATCAGGTGTCTGTGATTATTAAGGCGTTGATGAAGAAGTACAACACTACGAAAGTGGTTATTGATAATGCAAATAAGCAGGGTGTGGAGCAGATGAAAAGACGGTATGAATTGCCGTTGATTGCTGCTGAGAAGACTGGGAAGGTTGATCATATTGAGTTAATGAATGCTGACTTCATAACTGGGAAGATACTAGTACATGAGAGTTGTACGAATCTAATGGAAGAGTACGACGGTCTTATATGGGACGAGAAGAAATTAAAGAAAGAGGAGCATCCGAGTTGTCCTAACCATGGCGCGGATGCTGCTCTATATATGTTTGTACATGCTTATAATTATTGTTTTACAAATAAACCTGTCGTTTATGCTCCACAAGCAGAAGAGATAGTTGATCAATTCTGGGAGATGGAGTCAGACAGAGTATTAAGAGGAGATAGAGTAGATGAGTTTGGATTCTAAAAGGCCTACACGGAGAGTGAGGAATACTAAAATTATTAAGTCATTAGAGGATGTTGATCAACTAATGATGTTAATGAGAAAGAATAAAATAGATTATGCAGAAGTAGATGGAGTTAAATTCACAAAGTCACAACATGAAGTTGAGATAGTGAAAGAGCAGGATTCTCCTGCTGAGAATAACTCGTGGATTAATCCATTTAATAGTTAATTATAAATACATTTAACAAGGAAGTTTTATGTCTGACGTAATGTCTGAGTATGTCGGAAACGATATAGGTGCACTTAACCCAAAAGCTCGCTGGTGGCTTCAGCCAGATGATGAAATTCATAAACATGTATGGAGGATAGTTAACTCTATTGAGGATAACCAACAGTTCCTTAGAGCAGCGTATGCTAGGTTTGCAGCGATGTACTCTAATATGGAATTCCTTGGTCTATCATCTAAGATGTTCTCTCGTACTGCTCTTAACAGCTTTTTTAATAATAGATTATCTCTAAACGTGATCAAGTCATGCGTGGATTCAGTTGCATCCAAGATAGCAAAGAATAAGCCACGCCCATTGTTTCTTACTAGCGACGGCAATTGGACTCAACAACGTAAAGCAAAGCAATTAACTAAGTTTATGGATGGAGTCTTTGAAGAGATGAACGTCTATGAAATGGGTCAACGTGCTTTCGTAGATGCTGCTATCTTTGGAATAGGGATACTAAAACCATACTATCAAGATGGTAAATTCAAGGTTGATAGAGTATTCCCCGAGGAGCTAACCCTAGATGAAGCGGATGCAATTTACGGAGAACCTCAACAGATACATCAAACGAAGTACATTTCAAGAGACGTTCTATGCGAAATGTATCCTGAATATACAGGTCAGATCATGTCGGCGGCATCGTTTGTACGTGCAGACATGGCCTATAGATCAGCATCTGATAGGATTGCAGTGAGAGAGTCATGGCATCTTAGATCAGGTATAAATGCTAAGGATGGTAAACATACAATTATTATTGAAAACTGCACCCTAATGGCAGAAGAGTATATCAAAGACTACTTCCCGTTCGTGTTCTATCGTTGGAATCCTAGAATATTTGGATTCTATGGTATGGGTTTAGCTGAAGAGTTAGTTGGTATTCAGTTAGAGATAACTAAAACCATTACTAATATCCAAAGAGCGATCCATCTAGTAGGTGTTCCCCGTGTTTGGGTTGAGAATAGCTCACAGGTAGCTATATCTAACATGGTAAACGAACCTGGTACTATCGGTAAATACACTGGAACTCCTCCAGTATTCCAGACTCAGGCATCGATGGCGCCAGATGTATATGCTCACTTAGAGAATCTATTTCAAAAGGCCTATCAGATAACAGGGATTTCCCTGCTCTCCGCTACATCTACAAAACCTTCAGGTATAAATGCAGCGGTTGCCATGAGAGAATATCAAGATATCGAGTCAGAAAGATTCATGCTAGTTGCTCAAAGATATGAAAAAAGCTTCATGGATCTAGCAAAAATAGTCATGGATATAGCAAAAGACGTATATACCTCAGGCGAAAACGTTAAAGTTAACGTTAAAGGTAAACGTAACTTCATAGAAACCATAAAGTGGAGTGAAATTAATATACCTGCTGATAAATTTATCATGCGAGTATTCCCTACATCTCTACTTCCATCTCAACCACAAGGCCGACTTGCTCATATCCAAGAGTTAACCCAAGCAGGGTTTATCTCTCCAGAGGATGCACGCAGTTTACTAGACTTCCCTGATTTAGAGGGAGTTATGTCGCTGTATAATGCCGCCAGAGACGATATTATGTGGTTGATTGAGAATATGATCGAGAATAACGACTATCAATCACCTGAACCGTTTATGAATCTTCAATTGGCATCTGTGACTGTACAGTCGGCCTATCTAAAAGCTAAACAACAGAATGTACCTGAAGAGAGACTAGACCTGTTACGTAGATTTATGGATGAAGTCCAGACTCTACTAACACCTCCAGCTCCTCCAGTTGTACCGGGAATGCCCGAGCAATCCATGGGTGGATCGCCTCTAGCAGCTCCTCAACCAACTCCAACTAATGAATTAATACCAAATATCCCTACAGCGTAGGGCCTAATTAACAAGGATGTTTATTAATGAGTGAAATCGTCAATGCGATCGTCAATGCTGCGCCAGAACAATTAACTAGTCTTCAGACGGGCATCCCGGAAACGGGGACAGATTTACCAGAAAAACTGGATAATGCGTCCCTAAATAAGGAAGTAGCTCCTCCAAAAGAAGATGAACGTTTATCATCTCGATTCGCTGCCATCTCTAAAAAGGAAAGGATGCTACTTGAACGTGAACAGAAGTTAAAGTCTGAGCGTGAAGAGTACGAGGACTATAAAAAAGCAAAGGAATCGGCAAAGCTAGACCCTCTTGCGTATTTAGAAAAAAGTGGGTTGAAATTAGAAGATGTGATATACTCAGGACTAGGGAGTAAGCCTGAAAAAAACGTTGAGGATCGGATCAAGGAATTACAAGATAGACTTGAACGTAAAGAGCAGGACGAAATAGCTGAGAAACAGAGATATGAGAGTGAAAGGATTCAGTCAAGTATCTCTGGTTTCAAAGCAGAAATAGATAAGCACATCAAAGATAATCCCGAGAAGTACGAGTTAATTAACCTTAAGGGTGCTCACGAAGAAGTTTATAGTCTCATAGAGGCTTGGCTTGAAAAGACGTCGAAACTGGCAAAAGAAGATCCTACAGGGGAAACTAAGCCAGTTTTAATGAGCATCGATGAAGCTGCAAAAAAGATTGAAGAGTATTATGAGAATCATGAGTACGAAATCTTTAGCAAGTCGAAAAAATTAGCGAGTAAATATCGTCCAATAGATACACCTAAGTCAAATCCAGTATCACCTACTTTAACTAATCGTAATGCTGTTAATCCGACATCAAACCAATCTCAAGAGACTACGTATATGAGTTTTGAACAAAAGCGTGAAGCATCTATTAAAAGATCAGCGCAATTGCTCCAAGAATTACAACAACAACGTAGATAGAGATCATTGACGATCTCTACTCAATAAAAGGATTTTACAATGAGTTTGGATCTAACTTCATTTGATGCTGCTCTTAAGCAACATTACACCAACGACATGATTGAAATGATGGTTTACAAAGATAACCCATTACTAGCTATGATTCCTAAAATGGAAGATTTTGGTGGTCGTAATTTACCTATAGTAACCATCTGGGGAAACCCACAAGGTCGTTCTAGGGATTTTACTAGAGCACAAGTAAGAGGCGCTCTTACTAACTCTAAACTAGATGATTTTCTACTTACCAGAGTAAAAGATTATTCTATTGCTACTATCGATAACGAAACTCTTGAAGCATCTAAGGGAAACGCTAACGCTTTCCTAGAAGCTGCAACTGTAGAAATTGATGGCGCTATTAACTCTTTAACTAGATCAGTAGCAACTAAAATGTATAGAAGTGGTAACGGCGAAATCGGAAGATTGAGTGCAACCGCTTCTGTAGTTGGTACTACTCTTACTCTAGCTGACGCTAACGAAATAACTAACTTCGAATATGGAATGGAGTTAGATCTATCTGATACTTTAACTGGTGCTTTAAGATCATATGGATCTTCAGGCAATGGCCTTTTAGTGACTGGCGTAAATAGATCAGCAGGAACTATCACTGTTGGTTACAACGCTAACGATGGAACTAATGGTATCCCAGCAATCGCAGTGAGTGACTATATCTTTATCAGAGGTGACCATGTTGCCGGGACTCAAACTACTATCGCAGGACTTGGAGCATGGGTTCCAGAATCTGCTCCAGCAGCAACTGCATTCTTTGGTGTTAATAGATCAGTAGATACTCGTTTAGGTGGTCTACGTTTAGATGGTAGCTCTCTTCCAATCGAAGAAGCATTGATCGAAGCTGCTGTATATGCTGCTCGTGAAGGTGCAAAAATCGATTACTTCTTTATGAACTATGCAAATTACTCAAAAGTTGAGAAAGCACTAGGTACCAAAGTTCAATATATCGATATGAAAGTTAATCCTGAAATTGCATTCCGTGGAATCGTAGTAAACGGTCCAAGAGGCATGATCAGAATTCTTCCAGATCAAAACTGCCCTCCATCAACTGCATTCGGCGTTCAATTAGATACATGGAAACTTTACTCTCTAGGTAAAGCAGTAAGAGTAATTGATACCGATGGATTGCAAATGTTAAGACAAGCAAGTTCCGATGGTGTTGAGATCAGATATGGATTTTATGGTAACGTAGGAACTCGCGCTCCTGGTTACAATATCAACCTTAAAATTTCTTAATTTATTTTAGATTAATATGAGAGGGTATAATAAGAACAATTCTTATTATACCCTTTTGTCTTCTAGGCCGTGGTGAACCCTAGTCGTATTTACCCGAGGAATTTATGGCGAATAGAACTTTTACCAAAAGACAAACTTTGGAGAAAAACATAACAGATTTAGTTTTTAAATTTACAGAAGCTCCGACGGCATCGACTGCTACATTAGCAACGACTACTCCGATAGTGCTTAGTAAAGTAGCAACTGGATCAGTTACTAACGGTTATACATTTACTAGTGAAGTATTAGCAGCTGCTGCTAATCCTACACTAACTGTGCTTGCTGCTGTAACAGGCAATGCTGGCGCTGTAGTATGTACTATAACTCCGAATGATGGAACTAATAACCCTACAGTACAGGCATTTGGATCATTAGATTTAACTACTGATATAGTGCTAACTAAAACCGCTGCTGCACAAGCAGGAGTTTTGGGTAATGGAAGTACTTTTACGTTAGAAGTGGAAGCTGCTGCTGCTAATCCAACCGATAAAGTACTCGCAGTGATCACAGGTGATGCTGCTGACATTGTATGCACAATAACCCCTAATGATGGCACAAACAACCCTACAACTCAAGCGTCGGCTTCAATAGCTACTGCTACTCCTATAGTTTTAACTAAGACCGTAGCAGCTAAACCGGGCGTTTTGGGTAACACTAACACTTTTACTATCCAAGTAGAAGCAGCTGCTGCTAACCCAACTGATAAGATACTAGTAGGCATTACTGGTACTGCTGCTGCGATAATTTGCACTATTACTCCTAACGATGGAACTAACAATGCAGCTACTCCAGTGAATTTTACTAGTGCTGAATTAGTTACATTGATCAACGCAGGAACTTTGGTTAATGTAAATTTAACAGACTTAGGAACATTACTGAATGATCAAACAGCAACTGGTGGTGGTGCTGTAGCTTTTGCAGACGCAGGTGAAGGTGATGGCCTAGTTGGAACATTTGCTGGTGGAGCTAACACTGCTGTTAGTATCACTACTGCAAACCTTGTAACTTTGATTAACTCTGGAACTCTTACTAACGTAAACCTAACAAACACTGGTGGCCTATTAAATGATCAAACAGCAACTGGTGGTGGTTCTGCTCCTCTAGCTAATAGTGGCGAAGGTGATGGCAAAGTTTGTACATTCGGCGGTGGAGTAAATACTCCAGTAAGTCTTACAACTGCTGAGTTAGCTGAGTTGATTACTTCAGGATCTGTGGTAGGTAAAACTGTAAGTGTAACAGATACAGGAACATTATTAAATGATCAAACTGCAACAGGCGGTGGAGCTGAAGTATTAGTTAATTTAGGTGAGGGTGATTCCAAAGTAGCAACATTTGCAGGTGCAGTTGATTTCACATTCCAGAAAAAATATGGGATCAGTGGAATTACCTATAACACTACAGGTGTTCTTAGAATTATTTTAGAAGATCGTTATAATGAGTTGATCGACGTTCATGCAACTATTAAAGATGCTACAGCGAGAGATATACATTTCCAAATAAAAGCTGAGAGTGTTAATGCTGCTATCCCATACGTAGACTTAATGTGTGTTACAACTGCTTCTGCTGCTAACCTAGCTTCAGGATCAGAAGTATGGGGAACAATAACACTTAAAAATGGTACAGCTGTATAAGGGGGATCTATGTCAAACAGAATATTTAACAGTGAACTGGCAATAGAAAAACAAGTTGTACATTTATATGGTAATTTTATGATTGGTGGTTCCGGTGCAGTTGGCGTAACCAAAGGTGTTGGAATTGATTCGATAGTAAAGGAAACGACTGTAGGTCAATACACATTTAATTTAACAGATGCGTATGATAGTTTCTTGCATTTCTCATGGGGTTTCATAAAAGACTCTACTGGATCTGCAGTAATGGCAGTTGAAATATTAACCGCTCCTGCTGATTTACAAACAAATTTCAAAGCAAAAACAATCCTTGTGCAATTCTATGACAAGGCCGGATCGGCAGTAGACGCCGCTTCTGGATCAATGTTTAGCTTTCAAATTATAGCGCGTAGATCATCTGTTGGAATAACCTACTAAGGAGTAGAAAATGCCATTAATGTTACCTGGTAAGAATAAAATTGCTACTATGATAGTAGAGAGAATGAGTGGACCTAAGCCTATGGGTGAAAAGGTCGAAGATAGCGCGAGCTCTTTGAGTGACTATGATATGGCGCTTGAAAGTGCTTGTGAAGATATCTTGAGTGCAATTGAAACAAAGAACATTAAACTACTAATGGGTGCTATGAAGGACTTTCATTCCATCTACGATGAAGAAATGGAAGCTCAAGGTTATGGCGCTGAAGAAGAAGAATCTGAAAGAGAAGGGGATTAATAATGACGACGCTTGCCGAATTAAGAGAGAAAGTTAGAGAGAGGTCGGACCAACAATCAAGTCAGTTTATTACTGACGTTGAGATGAATGGTTATATCAATAATTCATATGCCGAACTATACGATATACTCGTATCTAGGTTTGAGGATTACTTTATTAAAGATCCTCTTTTGTTCTCTGTTGTTTCGGGTAGCAACTCATATGCAGTCCCTAGTGACCTATATAAAATTAGAGGGATAGATTTAAACCTAGATGGTCAGTGGTCGACAATCTATCCCTTTAACTTTGTAGAGAGGAATCGTATGACCTCAAGGACGAGGTCGATTATTGGGAGAGTGGGAGTTAACTACCGTCTAATGGGGCAGAAGATACTGTTTTACCCTGAAGACAGAGCTGAAGGTAGTTACAGGTTGTGGTATATCCCACGCTATACAGCACTAGCAGCAGACTCTACAGTTCTCTCTGACGTAATGGACTTTGAGGAGTACATTATCATGGATGCTGCCATCAAGTGTATGGTTAAAGAAGAAAGTGATCCGTCTGCCTTAATGATGATGAAGCAAGCGCTTAAACAAAGAATCGAAGCAATGGCATCTAATAGAGATGCAGGCATGGGTGACAGGATAGGCGACGTTAATAACTCATCTAATAGATTCGGCGGATCGATGCCATACTGGGGATGGTTTTAATGATACCACATTTTAAAAAGGTTTATTCAATTGACTTCGAGGTTAATAAGCTACAATCAAATGCCGAAGAGGTACTAAATGCTTTAACAACCTCGCCGTTTATTAACGGTATCTTCGTTACCATATTAATTGGTACCGGGGATACCGTTATTTCACACAAACTACAACGTGACTATCAAGGGTGGGTAGTCACAGATATTGATACTGACAGTGTGATATATCGAAGCCCGACAGTTAACACAAGTAAAAACAGACAACTAATCTTAAGAGCTAGTGCTGCAGCGACTACTACGCTCTATATATTTTAAAGGGGAAGTATGACAGCGACAACAACAACTCCATTAATGGGGATGATCCTTCCAGTTCCAAGTGTAGAGGTAGGCCCTGCATGGGCGACTGAGATAGTGACTGCGATGAACGTGATAGATAGTCACACGCATACTACAGGATCAGGATCTTCTTTGACCTTAGGGGCATTAAATGTAAATCAAAATCTTAATATGCTACAGTATGGAATTACCGATGCTTCCTATTTTAAAAGTTTAAACAACGTTGCTCCAATTGCAGGATCTACAGCAACATGTCTATATGCCTCAGGAGGGGAACTTTACTATAACGATAACTCTGGTAATCAGATTAAACTAACTGCCTCAGGAGGCATTAACCTATCATCTATAGGTACTATTGGAGGAGATTATTCAACCAGTACAGCTAGTGTTGCCTATTCAACTGCTGCAACAACATTCACTTTTACTAGCAATACTGGAATATATGCCAAGGTTAACACTGGAAACTTGAAAATATTTGAAGCAGTATCAGGTGGAAATTCAGTAGAATTAAAAACATCAACAGGCCTAGGCGGTAGTTATGCCCTGACATTACCTACTGCGCTTCCTGCTAGTAGTTTGCCTCTTATTGTATCTTCAGCAGGAGTATTATCAACTGCACAAGTAACAACTGCGCAAATAGCAGACTCTCAAGTTACTACTATTAAAATATTAGATGGAAGTGTTACTCCGGCAAAAAAATCAGCATTAGGTCAAATATCTTCTGATTATACTGGTACATATGCCTCAGAAGGTGCCACAAAAACAAATTTCCAGATATTATCTTTAAGTTTAACAACAACAGGAAGACCTGTATTTGTTGCAATAACTGGAATGATAAGTAGTGGGTATGGGAGTTTTATAAGAACACAGAATATATCAGGGACCACTCGGGACAATAATACTCAATTGAAATTTTTTAGAGATGCTACAGAAATTTGTAGCAATGGTTTTGAAGAAACCGACGCAAATTATGTATGGATATCTTTACCAACAAGCATATTTTATATTGATACTCCAGCTGCAGGCACATATACGTACAGCTTTAAGATTTCAACACATCCAACTTATACATATAATTTTGAATTAAGCAGGATTAGACTTATAGCTTACGAGATATAATTATGCCATTAGAAAAACAAACAACAACAATACCACTCGGGACAGGTATCGATACGAAAAGTGATCCCAAACTTGTATCAGAGAATCTACTAGAGTTAGAGAATGCAGTATTTACCTCTGTTGGACAGTTAAAGAAGAGATATGGACTAACGTCGTTAGGTAAAACTGACGGAGCAGGAGTAACTATTGATAACGCTAAATCATTAACAGTATTTCAAAACGAATTATGTTTGATTGATGATACTAGCTTTTACTCATACTCAGAAGCAAATGATACATGGATAGAGAAAGCAAAGATAGGGGGAGTTTCCCTAGATTCACTAGCGCTAATAAGGAATATCTATTCTCAAAGTGTACCTGATATTGCCAGCTATGCAGGCGTGACAATGTATGCATATGAAGATAGCGCAGGAGGGATTAGAGCGACAGTAGTTGATCAAGATACCGGGTTAATTCTTATTAACCATGTCGTTATATCAGCAACAGGGGTAATGCCTAAATGCTCATATGTGAACGGTTATTTACTAGTATGGTATATAGTAGGTGCTGACTTATTATGTAGTAGACTTACTAGTGGAAATCCTACCGCTGGATTTAGTGCGATGGGTGTAGTCGTTAATAACATCAATGCTGCTGCTTCTTACGACATAGCAAAATATGGTAACAATAATGTCCTTGTATATAAAAACGTTGCAGGTACTTTTACTGTAGGATTTCTAAAATCGGATGGTAAAGTAGCAGGAGTAATTGATGGCTTTGAGGCAGCAGTAACTATTGCTCTTGCTGTAGATGCCGTAGCAATAACATCTTATTATAACGGTGATGTAACCTATGATGGTATTTACGTTGCATATACACTTACCGCTGATAATAAATTATATGGTCTTGTTTTAAATACAAACTTAACTGTCTCTCATGGTGCTATTCTTATCTCATCTCCTGCTCTCCCAACTAGAAACATTACTTTAATAAATGACAGCATACAATCAGTAAGGGTTTTTTGGGAGCTAGAGGCCGCTACTGCTGATTTAAATTATATAAACACTTCGAGTATAACTAGAACAGGTGTCGCTGGAAGTGTATATTTAGTCCTTAAAGGCGTAGGGTTGTTGTCGAAAGTATTCCTAGGCGTTGCAGGATCTCTTCTTACTACTCCAACCTATGATTTATATATAGTCGCTGGACACAAAAGCACCTATCAATCCACTAGCTATCTAGTAAAATTTAATAGTACTCTATTTACTTCAGAAGTAATAAACAGAATCTCTTACCAAAACTCAGGTGGATTAAATACCAAAGACTTTTCTTTGTGTAACGTGATGAACGTATCCACATATAATTGGATCTTCGCAAATGTTATCAAAACGAAACTTAGCTCGGAAAGTGGTGTTATATTCTCTAATAATGGTATTTCTCGAGTTACTTTTAATTTTGATACATCTAACATATTCAACACTGCCCAACTTGGATTAAACCTCCATATAGGCGCAGGTATGCTGCTTATCTATGACGGCGTAAACCTAGTAGAGGCAGGGTATAACCTATATCCCGAGGGAGCAGTAGGAACAGTTGATGATACAGGTGGAACCCTAGTCGCAGGCGTCAGACAGTGGTGTTTTACCTATGAATGGACAGATGCTCAAGGACAGATCCATAGGAGTGCTCCAAGCCTTCCAGTGACCTATACAACTGCAGGTGGCACAAGCCATGTGGACTTCGTAATTCCCACTCTCCGGTTAACATCAAGAACTAATGTCGCCATAATCACATATAGAACCGTAGCAGCAGGTACAGTATTCTATAGGGTAACTTCAATAAGCTCCCCAACTTTAAGTGTCAAGACTGCTGATACCGTAGCATTCGCCGATAATATTGCCGATTCCGCTTTAATAGGCAACGAACTCCTATATACCACAGGTGGAGTATTAGAAAACATCCCACCACCAAGTGCTACAATCCCATACGTATACAATAACCGACTAGTACTAGCAGGATTAGAAGATCCCAACGAAATCTGGTATAGTCGTCAATTCTCAGCTAATGAGGCAGTGAACTTCAGTGACTTGATCACTACTAGAATAGATCAAGGCAAAAGAGGCATAACTTCAATCGCACAGCTAGACGAAAAGATAGTTTTCTTTAAAGATAATAATATTTATATCCAAACAGCTTCTGGTCCTACCGATACAGGATTTAATAACGATATAGGTATCCCTCAAGCATTAGCAACTGATACAGGATGTATATCCCATAAATCAGCAATTATATTTCCTCACGGCCTTCTCTTTAAGTCTAAAAAAGGTTATTATCAGCTAGATAGAGCGCTTCAAATATCATACGTAGGTGCTCCAGCTGAAGCATTTAACGACCTAACTTGTTCAGGGGCGGTATTAATAGATGAGACTAATCAAATTCGCTTCACCCACTCCGACGGGCAGTGCGTGGTTTATGATTACTATATTGGACAGTGGGGAATATTTACCAACTATAAGTGTGTTTCTTCACGTAGATGGAATGGCGGTTATGTTATAGCTAGGGAGAGTGGGGTAGTTGATAAAGAAAATAAGAGTACATACCTAGATAATGGTACAAATGTACAAATGAGACTAGTTACCCCATGGATAAAAACAGCAGGTGTACAAGGATTCCAGCGAATCTATGAGGCAGTTTTAATAGGTCAACTGAATTCCGAACATAGTCTACGTATTAAAATTGGGTATAACTATGGAAGTGAATGGAGAGAATCTTATAGCATAGACACTAGAGTTGCATTGCCTATTAATCTATTTGGTAGTGACGTTGTTTTCGGTACTCCAGGATTTTTTGGCGGTGGCGACTCCCTCTATCAGTTCAAGATAAACAATGCGATTCAAAAGTGCCAGTCTATCAGATATGAATTTTCTGATTTCAATAAAGACGTCACGGAAGGCTCTTCTATGAATATAACTGCATTGACTCTTGTATTAGGAATAAAGAAAGGTGCATTTAAAGTACCAAAAATTAAAAACGTCTAAGGAGATATATATGGGAATATTTAGTGATATAGGTGGGGCATTATTAAATCCAATAGGTGCTATTACTACACTGCCATTTACGGGTGGAATGGGTGGAGATATTGGTAAAGCAGGCGGTGGAATTCTAGGTAGTATAACTGGAGGTTTAGGACAAGGACTTGGATTAACCAGTCCTGCTGCTAAGATTGATTACAATATTGATCCAGAAGCATTTAAAAATCAAAATAGTGATCAAGATAGAGCGGCACTACAGCAAGCAATGCAAGTACAAATGGCACAAAAACAAGCACAGCAAGCTCAACAAGTTGCAATGCCAACATTTAATCCTCAGCAAGATCAAGCGAGACAACAGCAATTAGCACTTTCTCAAATGCTTCAATCCCAAGCAGCAGGTGGACAAGTTGGACCATCATTAGCAGAAATGCAAATGCAAAAGGGATCAGAAGATGCAGTTAAGCAGCAGGCAGCAGCTATAGCCTCCAATAGAGGGGTTAATGCTGGATTAGGTGCTAGGTTAGCAGGTCAAGCAGGCGCAGGGATTCAACAGCAAAACGTTGCTGATACATCTGCTTTAAGAGCACAAGAGGGAATTGCTCAACAACAGCAACAACTAGCGACTCAGAATGCATTAGCTGGATTGCTATCGGGAACTAGAGGACAAGACCTAACTTCTCAGCAGCAACAAGTTCAGGCGACTCAAAATGCTCAGCAAATGAATTTAACTGCAGGTCAACAAGCAGCTCAAAATACTTTAGCTCAACAACAGTTGCAACAAGATATGGTCAAGTACTATCAACAAGCGATGCTTGATCAAGCTGAAAGAGACCGACAGGCCAAAATAGCTCAGCAACAAATGGGAGTTCAGCTGGCAACAGGGCAAGCGAATACAATCAATACAGCTAACCAAGCGAATCAAGCAGCTATGGGTAAGTTATATGGATCAATGGGTAGTGCAGCTGCTGCAATGGCATAAGAATAATACAAAGGAGAATTAAAATGATAGATCAATTCAATATAGATCCACTTGAAGAATTCCAAGCTCCAATGGCATTAAATACACTTCCTGAAGTGCAAGCTCCAATGGCAGTACCTACCCCCACAGATGTGAGCTTACCATTAGAACCAACATTAGCTCCAGGTACAGCAGTAGAGCAACCTGTAGCACCTAATCCGCTAGCATTACAGATGCAAGCATTTGATAAGCAGAAAGGAGCAATAACAGGATTAGAGCAAGCATCCCTAGGTCAGAACGAAGCAACCAGACAAGCACTTAATGATGTGTTGATGAAGCCTGAAGATATTAGAGCAAATAATGAGAGAATTAAAAAGATCCAAGATGAACAGATAGCTAAACAAAAAGAGCTAGAGGCAACTACTGTCAAGCTTAAGGGCCTAGATGAAGAGTATGGCAAGATGGGAGTCAATAATGAAAAGTTTTGGGAGGATCGTGGCACTGGGAGTAAAATTCTAGCAGGGATCAGTATATTCCTAGGTGGACTAGGTGGTGGTCAAAACAATGCACTCAAGATTATAGACGATGCTATTGATAGAGATATTGCTAGTCAAAAAGCTAACATAGAGAAAGCAGGCGGTAGGATCACTCAAACTAAAGGATTGCTAGGAGAACTAAGGTCTCAACTAGGTAGTATGCAGTCAGCAGAAAATGCGTATCGAGCAATTGCATCTACTAATGTGCAAAACCAATTATCTATGGCAGCAGCAAAGTCTGCTGATCCTAAAGTGAAAGCACAGGCGGATATGGCAATTGGTCAGTTAGATCAAGCGAAGGCGAAGTTTTTATCGGATGCTGTGCAGACTGCTCAGATGCAAGGAATAAGAGATTATTTTTCTCCGGGAGCGACAACTAGAGAGCAAATGGTAAGTAGATTGCCTGTTGAGGATCAGAATAGGTACGTAGAGGGTCCGGGATATTATGGATTAATCAGAGGGGGGACTGCATATCAAGATAAGATTAAGACTACAGCAGCGGATGCTATGTCGAGTTTAAATACAATCGACAGGTTAGAACAGATAGATAGAACCGCTCCTTTTAAAGATATAAGAGCTGAAGCACAGACATTAAAAGATATTCTCAAAGGTAGTTTACGTACTTTTTTAGTAGGTCCCGGAGCGGTAAGTGAATCTGAATGGAAAATATTAGATTCAGTCATTGCTGATCCTTCTGAAATATTCAATGCAACCAATAAAGCTAGATTGAAAACTCTTAAGAATGCAATTACTAGGAAAGCACAAGCTGAAGCAAAAGTAGCAGGATTAAAAGTAGACCCAACTTATAACCAAGTAGTATCAGAAAAACCAGTGGAAACTAAAACAGGGAAAAAATAATGGCACAAACACAAACCAGTGACACTTATTTAATTAACCCTGACGGCAAGTTAGTCACAGTATCTAACGATGAAGTAAATAAGGCGTTAGGGTTAGGATATAGGACTGCTACTCCAGATGATCATGCAGTTAATGACTACATATTAGAGAATAAAGATTTAAAGGGATCGGTTAAAGTTGGTATAGATCAGCTGTTAAATCAGCTGGCGTTTAACGTACCTGAAACCATTAGAGATTATAGTGACACAGATCTTGAGAAGGCAAAAAGAGAGGCATTAAAGAAAGAGCATAATATCGCCAATATTATTGGTGGAGTCGCAGGATTCGCTGGATCTATGGCGTATGGAGGTCCTTTAACTAGTGCTGCAACTGGAGCAGTTGGGAAATTAATTGCTAATAGATTAGGAAATGCTGCTATAGATGCAGGGGTAAATCTAAGTGCTAAAGCGGCAACTACCACTGGCGCTGGACTCGCGAGTACTATTGCTAGGACAGGGGCGGAGGGCGTGCTGATGGCGGCACCTCAGGCAGCGACGGAGGCATACTTCAAGGACTATGATCAAGCGGCGGAATCGTTACTTGCTGGTGGGTTGATAGGTGGCGCTGTTGGTGGAGGGTTGAATCTTGCCTCTAAGGGATTGAATAAGAGTGCAGCAGCTTCTAAATGGGTAGGGGAAAAATTAGGAGTACGGCCTACCGACAATGAATTAGCAAAGATGGCAAAAGATCAAGGGCTTGGAGAGGGTGATTCTTTATATGAACAAATAATGAAGAATGTTCCCTCTAAAGATGCTCCCGAAATAAAGGCAGCACTTGGAAGGATGGAAATACCGGAACAACCATGGATGACGTCCGGTAATGAGATATTAAGAGGGCAAGTATCTTCTTTGGCACAATCACCAAGTGTCCCTGGAGCGCAGATAAGTAAAGAAATAAATAGTATCGTTGACAGGGCAAAAGCTGAAGCTGAAAGTATGCTTTCTGAAAAAGCTGCTATCACATTAAAGGAGAGTGGGGACGAGGTCCAAAAAAAACTAGCAGCTGAAATGATAGATAGACAGGCAAGTTTTCAAAAAAAATATGAATGGGTGGACGATAATCTTGCCAATGTTCCTTTTAGTGAAAAAGTTAAAAACGATATCATCAAAGAAATAACAGAAGATCCTCATTATAAAGTTAGCCCAACAGGGATTCGTAAACAGATAGTAGGAATGGTAAATAATATTACTGATTTTTCTACAGCGAAGGCAGCAAGACAGGAGATTTCAGGGTTAGTAGGTGGATCAACTACTCGTGGTGATATAGCGACTATTTCAGAGATAAACCAATTATTAAAAAATAAAATGGGAGATGCTATAGATAATCTTCCTGATACTTTTCCTAATAAAATAGAAGCAAAAAAGACATGGTTAAGTGCAGACGCTGAATATAGAGAAGGAATGCAAAGGTTTGCTCCGGTTGATAAAGCACTAGGAGGAAAAAAATCTAAGAGTTATGGTGAAATACTAGATAAAGTCAGTTCAGGAGTTGAAACCGGCAAATTCACTGAAAAATTATTTAATGTTTCCGAGATATCAAGATTGCAAACTATAAAAAAAGATTTCCCGGATATATTTGAGGAATTAAAATCTCAAAAGATGGCAAGCATTTATGCGAAGAGTTTAACTGGACAAGAATTAAACGTTAAAAACTTTATAACCCAAATGGAGGCCATCCCTGCAGAAGTAAAAAAAATGATGTGGGGAGATGGGTATGCACAAAAGATCGCTGATTTAAAGACAGTGATATACAAAGCGCTGCCTAAACAGATAGGCCCATCTGGAACGCCTAAAGGAATAGACTATCAGAATATATTAAATGTAGGTCTACAGGTAAGAGATATTGGGAGATATGGACTAGTAAAATCGAACATAGGACGCTCTGCTCTTCCTATGATTGAAAGAGGTCTCCGAAACGTAGCAAAGAAACTTGATCAAGTTGATAATGTATTAATAGGCAAAGAGGTATACAAAGGTCCAACAGGCACTCAAACCATCACTAGCGGTCTATCAAGATTACTCCATGGTCATGAGGATGATCATGATCACAAGCAAAACTTCCAGAAGGTTAGCGATAAGTTATCAGAGTTAAACCTTAACCCGCAAGCTAACCAAGCGACTATAGCATTTAGCTCGGCACTGTCGAATAATGGCGCCCCTCAGATTGCTGCCATTTATCAGCAACAGATGCAACAAGCACTGAAATATCTTTACGATATGATGCCGAAAGATCCAAATCCTCCAGGTGTGATTAAAAAGAAATGGCATCCTAACGACGCTCAGTTATCTAAGTTTAACAGAATAGCTAAAACTGTAGAGAATCCATTCTCTATTATGGAGGACTTCCAAAAGGGTAAACTAACCAAAGAGCAAGTAGATGCGTTGACCGTAGTTTATCCTAAATTTTACAATCAAGTAAAAAATCGAGTGGTAAAACATGCCGCTAGTAATGATTTATCTAAGTTGTCCTATAATCAGAAGGTGCAATTAGGGATATTGCTAGGAACTAGAGATATAGATAATAGCCTTACTAAACTCGCTGCTTATCAAGCAAATTTTAAAACAGCAGCAGCACAAGACGGGGGTATGCAATCACAGATGCCAACTCCAAAAAATTATAAATTCACACACGCAGAAGATACAACAAGTGACGTTAATAGGGTTATGAATCGTCACTAACTATTCGGGTAACACCGATTAACTTACAAAGGGGAAGTCATGAGCAGGAAGCACGTTACAAACCGGTATCAAGTAATTACCGCAGGGGATATGTCAGGTAATTTAACTAGTATAATTACCGATGTCGAGCAATGTGATCATTGCCGTTACATTGCTGTATATACAGGAACTAGTTTAAGTGGATCATTTCACGCATGGTCGTCAGACGATAAAATACTATGGACTGAATTGGATATAGCGCCTCTGGCAGCTCTTGCTACAGGGGATGATATTGCTATAATTATAACTGAAATAGATTTTAAATATATCAAGTTAACCTATGCTTCTAGCGCAGGAACTGGAACCTTAAACGCTTATATTAAAGCAGCATCTATAGGAGCATAACCATGACAACTACCAGAATATATCCACGTATTGATTCAGTTCCATTATCAGTAAGCGCTCCAGCAGGTGGAGCAACTGAAGCAAAACAAGATACTCAAATAACAGCTCTTGGGACTATTCATACCGATTTAAATACAACTATTCACGGCGATCTAGTTACTTTGAACGCAAAAGTACCTGTATTAGGTCAAGCAGCGATGGCAGCATCGGCACCAGTTACTATTGCAAATAACCAAACGGCGCTCCCAGTAAAGACACAAGATGGAGCAGGCAATGCTTTAACATCTCAAGTCAATGGATCAGCTAGAGCATTAGATGTAGGTGTAAACGTTGCAGGCGTACAGGTTGATCCAAGGTCTATTAGAGCACTTACATCTTCAGATGTCGTCACTGCATATATTAAAGATGGAGCTGGAACATCGATAGTTCTAGGCCAAACAGCAATGGCGACTTCAGTCCCTGTTACTATTGCCAACAATCAGGCCGCCTTTCCAGTTACTCCCGCTACTTTAACCGTAGTTGACCAGATAGATACAACTCCTCTATTAGATCTAAGTTCAAGCAATATCCCTGCAAGCGCCTCTAGTTCGTTAGCGCTAGTAGCATCATTAGCAGCAGCTGTTAAAAAAGTTGTAACAGTTGAGGATATTGGAGAGTTTTTCGGCCTATATTCAGGTGTAGTTTCTTCACCTACGCTTTTATGCGTGTTACCATTAGGTGGTGGAGAAATGGATATCTCTATCCCTCCAGGAACTTTGGTTTCAATACGAAACATGAAGAATGCAGCGGTCACTTCAGGATTTTTAGCAATTAACTTTTTGGGATAACCTAGTGCGACGTTCTACGTAGAACAGTCGAGTGCATTAAACGTGTCTAACAAACAATCTACTCAAGGAGAGTAATTATATGCCGGCTTCAATTTTTTCAGGCGATGGCGTCAAAATACTTAAAGATAAACTCAAGTTTAAAACCACAGGTAGCATTGCTTGGGATGCAACCAACGGGTGCCCTTCCTACCCTTCTGATATCGCAAATGTGACCAACCAAATTGGTCAAGAAACACATGTTCGTGTATTTAATAATACAGGATCTATAATCGCTGATGGATCTGCAGTGTATGTTTCTGGCTCGAATGCAGGGACTGGATTGCCAGAAGTGTCTCTTGCTCTCGCTACCGGATACCCAAACTCTAGAGTACTAGGACTTGTAACAGCAGCAATAGGGATCGGTGCTACAGGGATAGTGACCAGGTTCGGAGTTGTGAATAATTTAAACACAAATGCGTATACTGCAGGAGACGTTCTATACTTGAGTGAAACAGTCGCAGGAGCATATACTATTACTCATCCAGTAGACGGGAGTTTCCCTGCTAGGATAGGAATAGTGGTCGTAAAAAGTGCAACTGTTGGCTCGATATTAGTAAACCCCAACGCAGAAGAAAACACTGTTGAGAGTACAGAAAGGACAGGTTGGTCAAGCATGTATGGACCTGCAGCTTTATCATTCGTAGATGGAGCACTTGGAGCAACTAGAACATTAACTCTAACTCCTACAATTGGAAGTACATTTCACTTTTATCAAAACGGAGTTAAATATACAAAAGCTACTGACTCATTCAAAATAGCAGATACTGAAGGTCTCCATTTTATATATTATAACTTAGGAGTGCTCGCTGAAATCATTAATCCAACAGATGCGCAAATCGATACAGCTATAAGAACAAATCCACTAGTTGCATACGTATACTGGGATGCTACAGCAAAGGCCCACAATTTCCTTGGCAAAGAACTCCATGGTATAAACATGGCGAAAGACACTCATGCGTATCTCCACTTTGCATTTGGAGCAAGATACCTAAATGGTCTAGCACTAAATACATTTGTTGCCGACGGCTCAGGAGCACTTGCCACAAATATTCAATTCGGAGTTGATGCTGGCGCAATTGTAGATGAAGATATTTATTTCCCCACTATCGCTATTGCATCCACGGTTGGACTACCGATCTATTATTTACTGGGTACAACAGCAGCGCCCACTCTCCGCAAAGCAACAAACGCAGGTTATTCTGCGATAGCAACCGGCACAGGCAGAATAGCATACAACTTCTTAACCGGCGGTAACTGGACACTAGCAGAAGTAGCAAATACAGATTTTTGCCTATACCACATTTTCTGTATCGGAGAAAACACTCAGTCTCTTAGAGTTGTCGCAATCATGGGGCAATCTACGTATACGTCTGTTGCGAATGCACGTGCTGGAGCAACAACGGAGATAGCAGGCATACAGCTTATTCCTGGATTTCCAAAGGAAATGAAATCACTAGGAACCGTTATTTACGAAACAAATAACTCCTATTCTAATGCTCTTAAAGCTCGAATACGAACCATCGCCGTAGGTATTAACTACCAAGATTGGAGAGCAGTAACCACAACAGGAGGAACAGTAGCAGGAGGAGCAGTTCCTACAGTATTCAATGACAGCACATTTCAAATATTCGATAACACCGACGTAACTAAAACATTCCAGTTCGAAGCATCTGGGATCACAACTGCAAACAATAGAGTAATTACAGTCCCAGATAGGAATATAATTCTAAACGATGTTAGAACAACCACAACTACTAACCTAACAGGTTTCCTAAAAGGTGATGGAGCTAACGTAAGCTCAGTAGACATCAATGTCACTCCTGATTACATCCTAAACTCAACCTTCGATACAGCAACAACAGGTTGGGCAGCATACGCAGACGCAGCAGCAGCAACCCCTGTAGACGGTACAGGTGGATCACCTACCGTTACTATTACTCGCAATACAACCACCCCATTAAGAGGCGCTGGAGACGGTCTGATAACTAAGGACGCATCTAATAGACAAGGTGAAGGTGTTAGTTATGACTTCACTATCGATCCTGCAGACTTCAGTAAAGTATTACAGGTAAGTTTCAACTATAAGACTAGCGCTAACTATAGCTATGCCAACGGCGACGTTGCGATCTTTATGTACAGTAGAGATGGCGCTGCGCTTGTACCGATCACTCCAAATAGTTTAGATGGATCAGGTAGGTTTGTTGGACAGTTTCAGACAGATGCTACTCCAAACAATGATTATCGATTAATCTTCCATGTTGCTACGGTAAATGCCAGCGCATGGACTATGAATATTGATGATGTACAAGTTGGACCGGTTAATATTACATATGGGGCGCCGGTTACTGATTGGATTAATTATACTCCTACAGTTGCTGGATATGGAACAGGTACTCCAGGGTCAATTTCTGCCAAATATCGTAGAGTTGGCGATTCAATGGAAATCAGTGGGAGGTTTTCAGTTTCGTCTGGAACAGGAACAGCTGCAGTTACTTATTCATTACCTGTTGGCTATTCTATGGACACAACAAAATATAGTGCTAACGATAATACCTTTGGTTCAGGATACTCTTTTAACTTAGACAACGGCGGTGTTAATAGAGGTGGGATTAGTGTTATTCCTAGCAGTACAACTCTTTTAAAATTTATCTATGGGGCACAGACGCCTACAAATAGTACATTTTACGGAACACTTACTGGAGAGACATTTTCAAATGCTTCGTCAACGGTTGCTTTTTTTGCAGTTATCCCCATCGCCGGTTGGTCCTCCAACGTAGTTATGAGTAGTGATGCTGGGAATAGGGTTGTTGCTTGCAGAGTAAAGGGAGACGCAGCATCTGCTTCTGCCAATCAACCTATAATATTCCCTACGATAGATTTTGATACTACTGCCTCATATAATCCTACAACAGGAAGGTATTTAGTTTCAACAGGTGGTTATTATAGAGTTTATGGTTATATAGAGTCTGCCAACAATGCAGCGTCTCTATATGCATATGTTAATGCAGTTTTTGTCATACAAGGAGGAATTACCGATTCAAACGGAGAAGGTACATTTAATTGTTTATTAAAATGTAATGCAGGAGACTTCATTGATTTACGTAGTTCAGCTACTTTAGATGCAAATAATGTTTCTAATTTAAACATAGAATTGGTATCCTCCCCTCAAACAATCGCAGCGAGCGAGTCCGTCGGGTGTGATTCTTATTTAACTGGCAACCAAACTGGAGTAAATACTAATAATACTTTTGTTAAATTAAACATAAATACGGTAGCAAAAGATACTCACGCCGCTTTCAATGTTTCCACTTATAGATATGTGGCGCCTATAAGTGGTTTCTATAGCATCATAGGGAGTGTATATACTGACCCTACTAACATACTAGCTAATTATTATCAATTAGTTATTAGAATAAACGGAGTCACTGTTTTTGGTGGACCATATCAAAAACAGGTAGCAAGTAGTGCTTTTGTAATTCCTGTATCAGCTATTAAATATCTAAATCCAGGAGACTACGTAGAGCTTTTCCTATATGGAGCAGGCGATAATAGTACCAGCACGATAACGGTAATTGGATCTTCCTCGGGCACAGTTTTACAAATTGCAAGACTAAGTTAGTAATAGGAAATAGAACAACAATGAATCAACCATGCGAGAAGAGCGAAGTCATTCAATACATTAAAGAATCCGTCGATAAAATCGATGACAAGCTTGACTCCGTGGTTGAGTTTAAAAATAAAGCGATGGGAATTATTATTGGAATAACGACAGTAATTACGATAGTATTTAATCTGGTAATATTAATAATTAAAAAGTGAGGACTTATGGAAAAGTTTGGAATTTCGAATATCAAGTTACTAATAGGACTACCAATTGAGCTAGGCAATATCGGCGATGCTATCGGCAAAGAAAATAGTAAGAACTGGAAGAAATGGTTAAAGTTAGTAGACGCCTTAGATGAAGTAGTAGACATGATTAGAGTAGACTTTAAAGCTCTTAAGAATGAGTACAGCGATCTAAGTGATGCCGAAAGAGTAGAGATCAAAGACTATCTATGCGAGAAATTCTCAATAGAGGACAGAAGCTTAGAAGTAGTGATAGAAAAGTCATTTAGTATTCTATTCCAATTAGAGGTCATAGTGCGTGACTCGATCGCACTATTTAAAAACTTAAAGTAATGTCCCACTCTCCATTAGATAAGGCAAAGATAAAACTAGTTCATGATGCCTATAAAGTTTGCGATAGACAAAAAGTAGCAGCGAACTGGATAGGCATCTCAACTAGAGCTCTAAGATACTGGCTCAACAGATACCCTGAATTATTAAAGTATAAAAGAGGTCCCGAAAAAGATCTACTGAAAGAGTTAGAACTCGAACCTTGGAGAATATCAGATGATAAATATGATTAAGATTTTCATTATCTCAATTTGTGCAATTATAATTACAGGTTGTTCACAAATTCAAACCAAAATAGACAAGGACAAGATCTACAAACTAGATATGTCCATCCAAAACAAAGAGTACTTTGGCAACGGTGTCCTTGTATTACCTGCCAAACCACTATACACGATAGACTTCTCTACTGAGCAAAAGATTGACTGGATAAGCTTTAAGACCTGCTCTCGAACTGTGACAGTCGAAGATCCCCGTATAGGTCTAAATAGGAAGGAGTTTAGGATTAACTATGCCCCTAACGAACTCGAACTAAAAGGACTATGTCCCGCCTACGTAGTGGCACTGAATGCAGAGGGGATGCAGTCTCTGGGATACATAGATTTCGAAGATCCTAATACCACATTGCCTGCTGTTAGCATCTGTGGATCAGTCACAGAGAGTACTAACGGGGTTAGCATCTGTCAGGAGAAGATTGGCAGCATCCAAAGGTTGAGATTTAGAGTGGAGACAATTGTATCGCCTGACATAGGGTGTGAGATTGGAGTTGATAGGGGTATCGAGTATACTTATAGAGTAAATAGAGGGACGTGTGTCTATGCTTTTATGGAGTTAGCAGCTCCCAACAAAGTACATAGACATACAGTTATAGGGTATGAAACTGAACAGGTAAGGAGGTAGATATGTGGGCGGTTATAGGAACGATTTTGACAACAGCATTACCCTTGCTTTTGAAACTGGTATTATTTATTATCGATAAGAAAGCGGACAATCAGAAGCTAAAAGAAGAGTTTTTAAAGTTTGTAAGCGAGATTGAGACTGACTTGCCGATTAAGATGCATGATAAGTATGAGGGGCAACTTGAGAGGTTGAGGGAGAGATTAAAGAAGGAGAGTGGGAAATAATCCTAGTTTTCTTTACCTCGCCAAAGTGAATCTTTCGGAAGCACTCCTCTGTGGTGACATAAATGATCATTGATAATTAACTTGAACTTTTTAATCAGGATATCTCTGTTTATAACATGTAGGTTTACATCTATCTCGAAAACGTCTTTGTAGTGTTGAACTTGATCTACTAGTTCAAACGCCAATACTTTTGCTAATGACTTAATTAATGCAATTCTTTCTGTATCCATCCTTCCATTTTAGAAGGGGATATTGTCACTGTCACCTAATATTGTTGCTGCAGCTCTCATATTTCCAACTAATTTATCAAATTGCTCTTGATCAGGGTGTTTAAACTCCTGTTGGACAGCTTTTTCCTTTATGCCCAGCAAGATAATGTCATTGACTATGATATCTGTGGAGAAATGTTTAACGCCATCCTTCTCATATTGAGTGGTTTGGATCTTTCCTTCCACATAAACTTGAGTGCCTTTTTTAAGATAAGGAGCAACACCCTCTGCTCGTTTCGAAAACATAGCTAAACGATGCCATTCGCTCTTTTCGATATACTTTCCATCTTTATCTTTAAAACGCTCAGAAGTAGCAATTGTGGCCTTTAGAACAGCTAATCCTGTTGATGTATGAGTTAACTCAGCATCTTTACCAAGTCGGCCTATTAGATGTACTTTGTTTAGAGACATGGAGATCCTTTTGTTGGAAATAACTCACCAGAATTTTCTGGAGGGATGATAAAAGGGATATCTGGTGAGTTGTTATTATTATATAAAATTAGTTATTAGTTGTTAAGATAATTATTCCTGCTGACTTGTTTTTTTTAAATATGATTCTTTTAAAACGTCATAATTACATCCAATTGATATAGATGTTTTTTGAACCATTAAAGTTAATTTCCTATTTATATTTAAACATAAATCTACTACTGAATTATCCCCAGACTTTTCCGCTTCTTCTGATACTGTTAAAACATACATAAACAACTTTTCTATTTCCTCAACAGTTGTTTGTTGTGTTAGGTAAGTATTATACTTACCTTGATCTTTAGGTAAATCAAACTCAATTGTTACTTTCATCCTATTCTCCTTTGTTTTCGATATAATTAGTTGCTTGGCAAAATCCAAGCTTTCGCATTCCATGTTTTTGATACTCTAAAAGATTGTCTTTTATAGCTACCCTACTTTTTATTGTCAACGCTGATTTACACATGTCTCTTAGCTGTGCTCTTGATGTTGCTAGCTGATCTTCAGGGACATTACATATAACATCCCACCCTCCAAAGCTTTCTATTGCAAACCATGCTATGGGTCCTAATAGCATTTTTACTTTAAGCGCTTGATGTCTCCCGTAATCTCTAACTGCTTGGAGAATTGAACCTGTCATTTCATTTGCTTGATCTTTAGAATCTTCTTTTGGTTGTAATAGTTCCGTTAATTCTGCTATTGTTGGATAAAACCTAAATGTAGATATGCACTTGATATAAATTGTTTTTAATTCTAGCTCTGTAAATTGGGAAAAAAACTTCCCATCATATTCTAAGCGTACATCTCCCAATTTTTTTTCATAATAATCAGCTAAGTTGTATGCCATTAATTCCCCGTAATTCATATAACCCCCTTTTTATTTCCTAGGCCTAATATGTTTCGCCTAAAATTCTCAATCTCTGAATTTGACTCCATTTTTTTCTGTTTGTCGAAATATTGTCCCTCTATTATTTTTAAAGCATTACTTGAATTAAGAACCCACTCAAAATTTGCTTTCCACGTTCCATTGGCCTGGCCTAAAAGAAATTTAGATTGATATATGCTATAAAAATATGTCCTCCAATCATCAATAGTAGGTAATCTTGTTATAGACAGCTCTTTAATTAGTTCATGCCTATTAGCATTAAGTTCTTTAATATTAGAAAGTGTTCCTTTTTCATCAACAATTGAATTCCACAGGTCCATTACCTTCTGCGCAGTTATGTCGTTAAGAATTGGATCGTGTTGACATATATATTCTTCCTTCTTCTTTCTTTTCTTATTTAATGTATTCTTATTATATGGTGTCGGATTCGACATACCCCCCCTGTCGGATTCG